>Ga0265293_10003393_pt1 | contig 29625 bp, 27 predicted proteins | sample Munlanlewell138R_FD_192505 | JGI IMG/M metagenome (GOLD analysis project Ga0265293, IMG submission 192505) | Leachate microbial communities from a municipal landfill in Southern Ontario, Canada - Leachate well 138R | ecosystem: Engineered > Solid waste > Landfill > Unclassified | place: Canada... | reverse complement strand
AAGCGGCGGTGGTCATGGTCAGGCAGAGACAAAGGGTGAGCGGATGTCGGAGAGGAATTGCTGTGCGCGCGGGTGCCGGGGCCGGTTGAAGAACTCGTCCGGCGTGGCGCGCTCCAGGATGCGGCCCTGGTCCATGAACAGCACGCGGTCGGCCACCTCGCGGGCAAAACCCATCTCGTGCGTCACCACCAGCATGGTCAGCCCGTCACGCGCCAGGTCCTTGATCACCGCCAGCACCTCGCCCACCATTTCGGGATCGAGGGCCGACGTGGGTTCATCGAACAGCAGCACCGGCGGTTTCATGGCCAGTGCCCGGGCGATCGCCACCCGCTGCTGCTGCCCGCCCGAGAGCTCGGACGCATAGGCATGGGCCTTGTGCGCCAGTCCCACGCGCTTGAGCAGGGCGAGCGACTCGGTCTCGGCCTGCTCGCGGCTCAGGCCGCGCAGGCGCAGCGGTGCCAGCGTGCAGTTCTGCAGCGCCGTGAGATGCGGAAACAGGTTGAACTGCTGGAACACGAAGCCGATGCACGAGCGCAGCGCATTCACATCCAGCCCGCGCGCATGGATGTCCTGTCCGTCGAGCACGATCCGGCCGGACTGGATGGGTTCGAGCCGGTTCAGGGTGCGGATCAGCGTGGATTTGCCCGAGCCCGAAGGGCCGCAGATGACGACGATCTCGCCTTTCTCGATGCGCTCGGACACGTCCACCAGGGACTGGTACGTGCCGTACCACTTGTTGACTTGATGAAATTCGATCATGCGGGCACTCGCGGTGTCATGGGCTGTGGTTCGCTGCCGGCGGGCCGGCGCCGGGTGCGTTCGGACAGGCGTCGCTCGAGCCGGAAGGCCAGGCGCGACAGGCCGAAACACAGCACGAAATAGGTCAGCGCCAGGATCAGGTAGATCTGTGTCGGCAGCGTGAACACCTGGGTGTTGATCTGGGTGGCAATGAAGGACACCTCGGTCAGACCGATGATGTAGCCCAGCGAGGTCTCCTTGATGGTCGAGACGAACTGGTTCACCAGCGACGGCAGCATGTGGCGCAGGGCCTGCGGCAGCAACACCAGCCGCAGCGTTCCCAGGTACGACAGTCCCAGCGAGCGCGCCGCCTCGGACTGCCCCTTCGGCAGGGACTGGATACCGGCGCGCACGATCTCGGCCAGGTAGGCCGCGTCGAACACCACCAGCGCCAGCAGCATGGTGGTGAACTGACCGGTCTTCACGCCGGTGATGCTGGGCAGAAAGAAGTAGGCCCAGAACACCACCATCAGCAGCGGTGTGCCACGCACCACGAACACCAGTGCCGTCACGGGCCAGCGCACAAGGCGCCAGGGGCTGACCCGACACATGCCCAGCAACAGCCCCAGCGGAAGCGCCAGCACCAGCGCGGCACTGGCCAGCAGCAGTGTCAGCGCCAGACCACCGAGCGGGCCGTGCGGGTAGCGGCCGATGAGGAAGAACACCCAGTAGGTGTCCACCATTTCGAGGAAGGTCATCAGATCGCCCTCACCGGATGGCACCGCTGATACCAGGCCCCCAGGCCGGTGATCAGCAGGGACAGCGTGAGGTAGGCTACGGTGGCAAACACGAACGGTTCGAAACTGCGGAAGGTGGCGGTCTCGACCTTGGCGGCCTGGTACATCAGCTCGGCCGCACCGATCACGGTGGCGATGCTGGTGTTCTTCCAGAGGTTCAGGGTCTGCGAGACCAGCGGTGGCACGGTGACGCGCAGCGCCTGCGGCAGCACGACCAGACGCAGGCTGGCCAGAAAGCCCAGGCCCAGCGCACGGCTGGCCTCGAACTGCACGCGCGGCACGGCGCGGATGCCGCTGCGCATGTCCTCGGACATGTAGGCCGATGTGTAGAGGGTCAGAGCCACCACGGCGGCGATGGCTTCGAAGCTATGGCCATACAGCCATTCCCGCAGGGACTCGGGCAGCAGCTCGGGCGCGCCAAAGTACCAGAACAGCATGTGCGCCAGCAGCGGCACGTTGCGGATCGACTCCACGAACAGCCAGGCGATGGTCCGCAGCGGTGCCAGTGGCGACAGCCGCAGCAGTGCGATCAGCAGGGCCAGCGGCAGGGACAGCAACAGGGTGACGCCCAGCAGAACCAGAGACAGGATCAGGCCCTTGAGCAGCAACTCGTGATAGGGCCCCGACAACAGGATGGAGACATCAAAATCGCTCATGCGGCGGCATCGGGTGTCATGAGAAACCGGGGCACTGCTGGGCAGCACCCCGGTCCGGCGACATAGCAGACCCGTTCCTTCGCGGAACGGACGGTCCGGTCTCAGATCTGGTCGGTCTCGATCTTGAAGCTGCGGCTCGGGAACTTGAGCGGGCTGTTCGGGCCGTACCACTTCAGGAAGATCTTCTCGGCTTCACCGCTCTTCTCCAGCGCGCGCAGGGTGTCGTCCACGGCCGCCTTGACACCGGCCTCGCCCTTCTTGATGCCGAAGGCCAGCGGCTCCACACTCAGGTTCTGCGGCAGGATGATGTAGTCCTTGGCCCTGGCACCCAGCTTGGCGTGTTCGGCGATCAGGCTCGCCTCGTCGTTGACGAAAGCGGCACCCTTGCCCTGCTGCAGCGCCTGGAAGGCCTGCTGGGTGGTCTCGAACGTCACCACCTCGGCGGTCGGCACAGCCTTCCGGGTGTTGGGCTCCTGGGTGCCACCCTTGACGGTCAGCACCTTCCTGCCCGCCAGCTCGGGCACATTCCTGATGCCGCTGGAGACCTTGACGAGCGCCTTCTGGCCGGTGACCACGGTGGTCAGCGAGAAGTCCACCTGTGCCTCGCGTTCCTTGTTGTGGGTCAGCGAGGCGGCCAGCAGGTCCACGCCGCCTTGTTGCAGCTCGGGGATGCGGGCCGCCACGGCGATCTGCTTGAACACCGGCTTGACACCGATCCTGGCCGCGATGGCCTTGGCCAGATCGACTTCGTAGCCGATGAACTCGCGGGTCTTGGGGTCGATGAAGCTGTTGGGCTCGTCGATGCCGAGCACGCCGATGACGAGCTCACCCTTTTGCTTGATGTCGGCGAGCTGGTCGGCCTGGGCGGCCAGGCTGGCCACGGCCAGCAAGGTAGCCGAAGCAGCCTTGACGATGGAAGACAGTCGCATGTGGTTTCTCCAAGAGACGTGAATGTGTTGTTGGGTCGGCGTTGCGGGTTTCGCGACGCCCGTGTGCAGGTTATGCCGCGGCCTTCATTCGGGGAACGAATCAATGCGCATATCGATGTTCGTTTACGGCGCAAGGCCGCGGCACCCCCTTACATGCCACGCGTGGCCCGCTCGGGCGCATAACGGTCGGCCTGGATGTCGGGCGTCACGCCGTGTGTCAGCACCTCGTCAGTGATGGGCAAAAACTGCGCGTTCCACGCTTCCCACGACTGGCGCAGGCGAGCGAACATCTCGGGGTGCTTGTCCTTGAGGTTGGCACGCTCCAGCGTGTCGTCTTCGACGTCGAACAGGAATTCGTTGTCGTTGATGCGCAGGTACTTGAAGCGGCCCTCCCGCGCCGCGCGCTGGCGCTGCGCCTTGTAGCGCCAGAACAGACGGCGCTCATGGACCGGCACGGCCCCTTCCAGCACCGGCAGGATGTTCTCGCCATCGCTCGGGTAGTCGGGATGTGGCGCCGTGCCCGCGGCCGACAGCAGCGTGGGCAGCCAGTCCATGGTGATGGTGACCTGTTCGCTGACCTGGGGCTGCAGGCGTGCCGGCCAGGACAACAGGGTCGGCACGCGGATGCCCCCTTCGAGCAGTTCGGTCTTCTGGCCGGTGAAGGGCCAGGTCTTGGAAAAACGCTCACCGCCGTTGTCGCTGGTGAAGATCACGATGGTGTCGTCGAACACACCCTTGGCCTTGAGCGCCTGCACCACCTGCCCCACCGCGGCGTCGAGCGAACGCACCATCCGGGCGTAGGTGTGCAGATTGCCGCCGTCGTAGTGGAAGATGTCGGTCAGATCGCGCGAGACATGTTCGTCGTCCGGGCCGACCCAGGGCCAGTGTGGTGCGGTGAAGTGCAGCGACAGGAAGAAGGGTTTGTCGGCCGCCTGCTGACCGATCCACGAGCTGGCCTCGTCGGCCAGCAGTTGCGTGTAGTAGCCCACGCGCTCGACCGGCACTTCGCCCTCGTAGAGGTCGCGCGGCACCGCCGCACCCACGCCAGGCTTGTGGGTGAAGTAGTCGATGGCACCACCATAGTTGCCGAAGAAGCGGTTGTAACCACTCTTGAGCGGGCCGTAGTGCGGCAGGTTGCCCAGGTGCCACTTGCCGATCAGCGCGGTCTCGTAGCCCGCATCGCGCAGCAGAGAGGGCAGCGTCGGGTGGTCGGCCGGCAGGCCATGCAGGTGGGCCGTGCGCACCAGGGGTTCTTCCAGCCCGCCACGCAGGCGGTACTGGTAGCGCCCGGTGATGAGACCGAAGCGCGTGGCCGAACACACCGCCGAGTTGGCGTAGGCCTGCGTGAAGCGCACACCACCGGCCGCCAGCGCATCGAGGTTCGGCGTCTGGTAGTGGGACTGCCCGTAGACGCTCAGGTCCGCCCAGCCGAGATCGTCGGCCAGGATGAACACGATGTTGGGTTGCGTCGCGGTCTGGCTCATGCCGCCCCCTTGGCCTTGCCGGTCGCGTCGGTCTCGCGCCAAGTATTGGCCAGCTTCAGATCCTTCACGGCCTGCTGCACGAACTGCGGCTGGAACCAGCGCTTCACGTCGAACCCTTCGCCGCGGATCAGGCCCAGACGCAGGCCGTCGTCGAGCACCGTCTGGTAGTTGGCGATGAAGCCATCGTCCAGCAGTGGCGAATAGCGCACGGCAAGGTTCTCGCCCGCCAGCTCCTCGCGGAAAGACGTTTCGGGGTTGCCGCTGTTGGCGACGTAGAGCTTGATCAGCGCTTCGCGGTTGGCCTCCTGCGAGGCCCAGGCCGCCGCTCGCACCAGTTGGCCGACCACGCGCTGCACCAGGGGTGCGTTGCCCGCCACGAAGTCTTCGGTGGCCAGCAGGCCGGAGTTGATGGTGAAGGCCGCCCCCTTGCCACGCGTGAGCGGCAGGATGTTCACACCCTTCTCGCGCAGGATGAACAGGTCCGCCCCGCCGAAGGTGGCATCGATCTGCCCGGCCACCACGGCGGCCTTGGAGCTGGGCCAGTCCATGTTGATGAGCCGGACGTCTTTTTCGCTCAGGCCGGCGGCGGCCAGCAGGTTGTCGAACGGGCGCTGGTAGGCCGTGCCCTTGAGAACGCTGACCTTCCTGCCCTTCAGATCGGCCACCGACCTGATGGTCGATCCCGGAGCGGTCGCCAGGTAGCTGCCCGTGCCGCGGCCGGTGGCGGCGATGAAGCGCGTAGGCAACCCACGGGCCTTGTGGATGACCGAGGCCAGGTCACCCAGCGAGACAATGTCCAGTTGCCGGGCCGCCAGGGCCTCGGCCACCGCCGGGCCGGCGCCGCGGAAGAAGTTCCACTGCACCTCGATGCCATCCTTGGCGAACTCTTCTTCGAGCCAGCGGTTGGCCTGCACGATGGCCAGCGAGCCACCGCCCGGCGAGGGCTTGCCGGCAGTGCCCAGGTCGGGGGAGCCGATGCGCACCACCCTGGCAGCGTGGGACTGCGCACGCGCCAGCCAGGGCGCGGCCAGGCTGGTGGCGGCGAGACCGGCCACGAAGTGCCGGCGTTGAACTGATGAGACGGGTGTCTTGTTCATGAGGGTCCTCGGGAAACAGGGAAGGTTCAGACGGCGAACTGCCAGGTGCTCGTATCGGGACGTGCGGTTTTCAGCGGGGGTTCGGCCAGTTCGGCGGCACTGTGCTCGCCGAATTCGCGCAGCACGTTGTCCTTGACCGTGGTGAAGGCGTAGGAGGCACGGTCGCGCGGGTGAGCCAGGGGAACCGGCACCGTTCGACGGATGCGGCCGGGGCGGGGCTCCATCACCACCACCTTGTCGCCCAGGTAGACCGCCTCCTCCACGTCGTGGGTGACCAGGATCATGGTGATGCCCTCTGTCTGCCAGATGCGGTGCAGCTCCTGTTGCAGGTGAGCACGGGTCATGGCGTCAAGCGCGCCAAAGGGCTCGTCCAGCAGCAGGATGTCGGGCCGGTTCACCAGCGCGCGGGCAATGGCCACGCGCTGCGACATGCCGCCCGAGAGCTGGTGCGGGTAGGCCTTCTCGAAACCGTTCAGACCCACCAGTTCGATGTGCTCGCGGATGGTGGCGCGCTGCTGGCCTTCGGTCAGACCCGAATTGAGCAGGCCCAGCGCGATGTTCTTTTCCACCGTCAGCCAGGGGAACAGGCGGTGCTCCTGAAACACGATGCCGCGGTTGAGGTTCGTACCCCGGACGCGGGTGCCGTCCAGCAGGATCTCGCCCTCGTAGTCCTCCTCCAGGCCGATGATCAGGCGCAACAGCGTGGACTTGCCGCAGCCGCTGGTGCCGACAATGCTGACGAACTCACCCGGCTTGATGGTGAGGTTGATGTCGTGCAGCACGGGCAGGGGCTGTCCCTTCACTTCGTACCGCTTGTTCAGGCCCCGGATGTCCAGGGTGCCGGCGTGTGCCATGGTGTCTTTCTCCGGAAGTTTCAGTAGCGGGCGACCGTGCGGTCGCGCCAGGCCAGCAGGCGGCGCTCCAGTGCGCCCGTCGCAGCGTTCAGGACGCTGCCGACCAGCCCGATCACGACCACGCCGAACAGCACCAGATCCATCTGGAAGTGCTCGCGCCCGTCGATCAGTGTGTTGCCGATGCCCGGACCCGAAGCCATCAGGTATTCGCTGCCCAGCGTGGCCAGCCAGCTGTAGATCAGCGCCAGTTGCACCCCGGTGAAGACCGAGGGTGCGGCCGAGGGCGCAATCACGCGGGTCAGCTGCTGCCGGAAGCCGAAGCCATAGACGCGTCCGACTTCGATGAACTCGCGCGGCACGCTGCGCAGACCCTCGAAGGTGTTGAGCACCATGGGGAAAAAGGCTGCCATGGCGATGAAGGCGATCTTGGCGCCGTCACCCAGGCCGAACCACATCGACAGCATCGGGATCCAGGCGAACAGCGAGATCTGCTTGAGCGTGTGGAAGGACGGGCCGACCAGGCGCTCGGCCCAGCGCGACCAGCCCAGCAGCACCCCGACCGCCAGCCCGGCACTGGCCCCGGCCACGAAGCCCTGGGCATTGCGCCAGAGGCTGGCCGAGAGAGCCGCCCACAGGTCGCCGCTGGTGATCTGCTGCAGCGCTTTCTCCCACACCGCCCAAGGTGATACCAGCAATGGCGAGGTGGACCAGCCCGATGCCACAGCCCACCACCAGAGCAGCAGGATCAGCACCGGCAGTACCCAGGGCCGCAGGGCCGGGGGAACTCCACCGGAAGACGTTGCTTGGGACATGTCGGTCTCCTTGTTCACAGGCCCGGCTTGCGCCAGCGCAGCAGCCAGGCTTCGGTCAGCGACAGCAGCCTGTCGATCGCAAAACCCACGATGCCCACTGCCAGCACCGAGGCCAGCACCACGTCCAGTTGGAACAGCTGGCGCCCATAGACGATCAGGAAACCGATGCCCTCGGACGAGGCCAGCAGTTCCACCACCACCAGCGCCAGCCAGGCGTGGGTGAGGCCGTAGCGCACGCCATTCCAGATCGGTGCCGTGGCAACGGGAAACACCACACGGGTCAGCATCTGCCAGCGGCTGAAGCCATAGACCCTGGCCACTTCGATGAGGCGGTTGGGCACGCCCTGGATGCCCTGGCAGGTGTTGAGCGTCACCGGCACCAGGGTGGCCTTGGCGATCAGCAGGAACTTGAGCGCCTCGTCAATGCCCACCAGCAGCATCAGCAGCGGCAGCCAGCCGATCACCGGCACCTGGGCAAACGCCTTGAACAGCGGGTAGAGGTAGTCGCGCGCAGCGGACGAGAGCCCCATCACGGAACCGAGCACCAATCCGGCCAGCAGACCGATGCCGAAGCCGGTGAAGACGCGCACCAGGCTGATCTCCAGGTTGGTCCAGATCTCGCCGCTGGCCACCATGTCGGCGAAGGTGCGGAACACCTGGGCTGGTGGTGGCAACACCTGCTCGGGCGCCCATCCCAGAACGGACGACAAATGCCACAACAGCAGCAGCGCCAGCGGAAAGGGCCAGGCCCAGAGCCAGCGCAGCGGCGGGCGCCAGCGGGCAGTGCCCCCGCTGTGCGCGGGTGCCACGGACGCTGGCGACGGCAGCGACGCGGTCGCACCAGGGGATGAAGACATGGTCGCGCTCCTCTCGGCTGGGGTCGTCAGTCCACCAGCTGACCGTCGGGTCCGTAGACCGGCCAGTAGGTTTCGAGCTTGAGCTCCTTGAGCGCTGCGTTCAGGTAGCGGCGGTCGAACCAGCTGTCGATCTCGGGCACCTTGCGGGTGAGCCTGAGTGCATGGGCGTCCTTGGCCGCCTCGTTGTAGCGCGCCACCAGGAAGGGATCGAGCAGCGGCGAAAAGCGCACACGCAGCGGCTGGCCGATGAAGTCCTCGCGCCAGATCTTCTCGGGGTACTCGGTCTTGCCCCAGCGCTCGAACACTTCGGCCCGGTTGGCCTCCTGCGAATAACGGTGCGCCACCTTGACCAGCGTCGTCACCACGCGCTGCACCGCCTGCGGGTATTTCGCAGCAAAGTCCTCGGTCACCAGCAGATGTGCCTGGCGCGTGTACTTGTAGTTGTCGGCCGCTGCCGACCAGACGATCTTCGCCTGTCCCCTGTCGCGCAGGTCGAAGGCACCGACGTAGTCGAAGATCGCGTCCACGTCCTTGTTGAGCAGCGCGGTACGGCCGCCGGCCAGGTCCAGGTTGATGATTTTGAGGTCGCTTTCCTTGAGGCCATGCGCCGCCAGTGCGGCGGACGCGGCCAGGTGCAGGTTGGTACCCTTGAACAGCGCCACGTGCTTGCCCTTGAGGTCTTCCAGTTTCTGAATGCCCGAGTCCGGCTGCACCGCCAGGTACAGGCCGGTGCGCACGCCGCTGCCGGCGATCAGCTTGGTCTTCACACCGTTGGCGCGCGCCACGATGGCCGGCAGGTCACCCTGCCAGGCGAAATCCAGTTGGTGGTTCACCAGCGCTTCGTTGACGGCCGGACCAGCGCCCTTGAAGAACACCCACTTGATCTCGACCCCGTCCTGGCGGAACGCCGCCTCGAAGGCCCCGTCGGTGTAGGCCAGCGCAGTGGTGGTGCCACCGTGGCGGATGGGGTTGCTGCCCACGCCGCCGGTGGCCACACCGATGCGGATCACCTTGAGCGGCTCGGTGGGTGCGGCCTGGGCCGATGCGCGGCCTGTAGCGAAGAGAGACAGTGCCAGGACCGACAGGGCCAGGCGGCGACGGGTGTTCATGCGTCCTCCGTAGGTGTGTGTTGTGGGCAGATGAAATCTACGGACATCACCTTGCCCGGTAAACCAATGAAAACCGATATCCAAGCTCCCCGCTGTTCTGGTCATAAGTTCATGCCGCACAGAGCATCAGCATCCTCGATTGCCGTGTTTGCATATGCGGAACGCTTCGTTCACGGCCGGCACCGGCATGCACATAGTGAATGGAGGACGGCACCCCTGTGTCGGCCGATCACACATCCACATCAAGGAGTCCCCATGTCCCAGCTCAACGACCTGCCCGGCCGGTACACCCGCTTCAGGACCGAGCCCTACACCCACAACATCGGCGCCGTCATCCATGGCCTGGACCTGCGCCAGCCGCTGGACGACACCACCCAGGCCGAACTGCGGGACGCGCTGGCCCGCCACGAAGTGATCTTCTTCCGCGACCAGGACCTGACACCCGAACAGCACGTGCGGTTCACCCGGACCTTCGGGGACGTGGCCGAGGTCAAGGCATTTTTCCCGCGTCTGCAGAGTCACCCCGAGATCGAGATCGTCGAGAGCACGGCCGACAGGCCCAGGGCCGCGAGCAACTGGCACGCGGATATCACCTGGCGCGAGCAGCCACCGCTGGGCACCAGTCTGTACGCACAGGTGATCCCCGCCACCGGCGGCGACACCGTGTGGGCCAGCCTCACCAAGGCCTGGGAAAGCCTGCCGCCGGCCTTCCAGGCCTACCTGGAAACGCTCACCGCGGTGCACACCTGGGAGATCAGCGGCTGGACCGAGTACCTGCTGCGCAAGGACGCCAGCGGCGACGAACTGAAAGCCGCGCGCGCCAAGTACCCGCCGGTGGAGCATCCGGTGGTGCGCGTGCATCCGGTCACCGGCAAGAAGATCCTCTACGTCAACAGCACCTTCACCAGCCACATCAAGGGCCTGACGCGCTCGGCCAGCGACGCCCTGCTGACCCAGCTGTTCGAACTGGTGCGGGTGCCCGAATTCCAGGCCCGCCTGCGCTGGGCACCCGGCACGCTGGCGGTGTGGGACAACCGGTCCACCCAGCACTATGCGGTGGGCGATTTCTTCCCGCAGCACCGCAAGCTGCACCGCATCACGATCACGGCCGAGCAGACATTCTGATCACACACACCAAGGAGGAACCCATATGACCCAAGCACAACGGCCGAATCAGCGAAAGCTCCGCCTGGGAGCTTTCATCATGGCCACAGGCCACCACGTCGCCGCCTGGCGCCACCCCGGCGCGCAGGCCGACGCGGGCGTCAACATCGACCACTACATCGAGCTCGCGCAGACGGCCGAGCGCGGACTGTTCGACCAGGTCTTCGTGGCCGACAGCCCCGGCATCTGGCACCAGGGCGACCGCGAGTCGTTCAGCCGCCAGGGCCGGCTCTCGCACTTCGAGCCGGTCACGCTGTGGGCCGCGCTGTCGGCGGTGACCCGGCACATCGGCTTCGTGGCCACCGCCTCCACCACCTATGAAGACCCCTACCTGCTGGCGCGCAAGTTCGCCTCGCTGGACCACATCAGCAAAGGCCGCGCCGCCTGGAACGTGGTGACCACCAGTGCCGAAAACGTGCATGGCAATTTCGGTCTGGACGCGCACCCCGACCCGGCCCAGCGCTACGAACGGGCCCACGAATTCGTGGACGTGGTCAAGGGGCTGTGGGACAGCTTCGAGGACGACGCGTTCACACGCGACAAGGCCTCGGGTGTCTACTTCAACCCCGACAAGCTGCACACGCTCAACCACATCGGCAAACACCTCAAGGTCAAGGGGCCGCTGAACATCGAACGCCCGCCGCAGGGCCACCCGGTGATCGTGCAGGCCGGCTCGTCCGAGGACGGCAAGGAGCTCGCCGCTGCCACCGCCGAAGCCATCTTCACCGCCTGGACCAGCCTTGAGGAAGCGCAGGCCTTCTACGCCGACGTGAAGGGGCGCCTGGCCAAGTACGGTCGTCGGCCCGAACAGTTGCTGGTGCTGCCCGGCATCTCCCCGGTCATCGGCCGCACGGAGGAAGAAGCACAGGCCAAGTGGGCCGAGCTGCAGGCGCTGATCCATCCCTCGGTCGGTCTGGCCACACTGGCACCGTTCTGGCCCGGCGAAGACCTGTCGACATGGGACCTGGACGCGCGTCCGCCCTATATCCCGCAGCCGCCCAAAGGCATCCACAGCCGCGCCCACGTGGTGCTGGAGCTGGCCCGCCGCGAGCAGTACACCGTGCGCCAGCTCTACGAATACCTGGCCGGCGCGCGCGGCCACTGGGTGGTGGTCGGCACGCCGTCGCAGATTGCCGATCGCATGCAGGAATGGTTCGAGCAGGGTGCGGCCGACGGCTTCAACGTGATGCCGCCGGTGCTGCCGCAAAGCCTGAACGAGTTCGTCGACCTGGTGGTGCCCGAACTGCAGAAGCGGGGCCTGTTCCGCACCGCCTACGAAGGGACGACGCTGCGCGAGAACCTGGGGCTGGAGCGACCGCAGAGCCGCTGGGCCGAACCGCAGGCCCGGGCTGCCTGAAACACGGCGGGGGGTTGGGCGGAGTCCTGCCGGAGGGCAGGCTCCGCTTCTTTTTGTCAGCCGCGTTCCTGCACCCGCTCACCACCTCGCAGGCAGCCGCGCATCGTGTCGGCCCCGCCCACGTCAAAGCCCCGGCACAGGGCCGGGGCTTCGTGGCTGGAGCGTGGGTCCTTCAGATCTTGGCGATCGACACCTCGGTGGACTTGACCAGGGCGACCACGTCGGACCCCACGGTCAAGCCGAGATCGATCACCGAGCGGGTGGTGATGACCGAGGTCACGATACCCCAGGGCGTCTCGACATCGACCTCGGACACGACGTCGCCCTGGATGATGGCCTTGACCCTGCCGCGGAACTGGTTGCGGACGTTGATGGCTTGAACGGACATGAAAAAGCTCCCTTGAACACGACAATCAGACGCTGTAGAGCGCCTGCGAAAACGGCACCGGTGCAAACCCGGCCGTGACCGGTATCCGCAACCCCTCCAGCAGCAGCAGGTGTACCGCGTCGTCCAGGCGCTGCCCGATTTCCGGCTCGACGTGGTACTGGTCATGGGCATCCTTGGGCACCTGCGCGTCGGTCGCGTAGACCCCGGGCAGGATGTGCCTGGCGCCCAGCGACTGCAGTACCGGCCGCAGGGCATAGTCCAGCGCCAGCATGTGGTGCGGGCTGCCACCCGTGGCCAGCGGCAGCACCGCCTTGCCCTTGAGCGCCGTTTGCGGCAGCAGATCCAGGAACACCTTGAGCACGCCGCTGTAGGCGGCCTTGTAGACCGGCGTGGCGATCACCAGCGCACGCGCATTGGCCACCTGCTCGATGGCGTGCCTGACGCTGGCATGCCCCCAGTCGGCCAGCAGCAGCGCCTGCGGGGAAAGGTCGCGCACCCGCAGGCGGTCGATCGGCAGGCGCCGGCCATCCACCTGCTCACGCAGGCGCTGTGCCACGGCATCGAGCAGGGTGGATGAGCGCGAATGCTCGGTGGGGCTGCCGCCAATCAGCAAAACAGACATGTTCCAGGGCTCCCGACAAAAAGAAAGGCGTGTGACAGCAAACAGACGGTGCGAATTACTTCTTGGTATAGATCTGGTCGAAGGTGCCGCCATCGGCGAAATGCACCTTCTTGGCCTGCGTCCAGCCGCCGAAGGCCTCGTCGATCGTGAACAGATTGAGCTTGGGCAACTGCTTGGCGTACTTGGCCTGCGCCTTCTCCGAGCGCGGACGGTAGAAGTTCTTGCCGATGATGTCCTGCGCCTCCTCGGTGTAGAGGAACTTCAGGTACTCCTCGGCCAGCGCGCGCGTGCCCTTCTTGTCCACGTTCTTGTCCACCACGGTCACGGCCGGCTCGGCCAGGATGGACAGCGAGGGATAGATGAAGTCCACCTTGTTGCCGAACTCCTTTTCCAGCAGGTAGGCCTCGTTCTCCCACGAGATGAACACGTCACCCTGGTTGCGCTGCGCGAAGGTGATCGAGGAGCCGCGCGCACCCGTGTCCAGCACCGGCACGTTGGCGTACAGCTTGCCCACGAACTCCTGCGCCTTGGCATCGCTGCCGTACTTGCGCTTGGCGAATTCCCAGGCCGCCAGGTAGTTCCACTGCGCACCACCGGAGGTCTTGGGGTTGGGCGTGATGACCTTCACGTCGGGGCGGATCAGGTCGTCCCAGTCCTTGATGTTCTTGGGGTTGCCCGCGCGGGTCACCAGCACGATGGTGGACGTGTAGGGCGAGCTGTTCAGGGGCAGGCGTTTCTGCCAGTCCTTGGGAATCCAGTTGCCGTTGGTGTGCAATGCATCGGTATCGCCGGCCAGCGCCAGCGTGGCCACGTCGGCCTCCAGGCCGTCGATGATGGCGCGGGTCTGCTTGCCCGAACCGCCGTGCGACTGCTTGACGGTCACATCCTGGCCGGTCTTGGCCTTGTGGTACTTGACGAAGGCCTGGTTGACCTCGACGTAAAGCTCGCGCGTCGGATCGTAGGACACGTTGAGCAGGGTCAGGGGCTGGCCCTGGGCCAGGACCGCCGTCGCGGAGGACAGCAGGGTCAGGGCGGCAGCGGCGCGAAGAACGAGGCTGCGGGACATGGTGGATTCCTTTCGATGAAATGGAGAGTGGTCCGCATCATCCTGCCGACTCCTCATAATTGAAACGAATATGTTTTCCTAAACAAATTACATAAACATCTTTCAAAAAAAACGCTTGCCCGTACTGCAGCTATCGCCAGGCTATCGCCCTGCTTGATGCAATCAATTTCACAAGACCCATAGGAATCGACACAATCAACCGGGAGATGCAGACACAGGAGCTCGCCGCATGACCGCCCTCATCCGCCAGATGCAACCCGTGTGGCACCAGGTGCAGCGCCTGGAACTGCCCGTGCCGCCGCATGCGCTGCGCACCGCGCTGCTGGCGCTCGGCGCCGGCCTGCTGGTGATGGCCGGGCTGGCCGCCGCCAGCACCTTCTGGGCGCCCACGCGCCACTGGTGGGACGCCACCGGCGCCGACAGCGCCATGACGGCGGGCGTGCAGGCCTCGCTGCTGGCCGCCCTGGCCACCGCGGTGGGGGCCTTGCCCGTGTTTTTGGTGCAGCGCGTGAGCAAGCGGCAGGAGGCCGCGCTGATGGCCTTCTCGGCCGGCGTGATGCTGGCCGCGGCCATCTTCGCGCTGCTGCTGCCCTCGATCGAGGCCGGCCAGGGGCTGCTGGCCGGCGCCGCGCCCACCGCGGCCCGCGTCGGCCCAGCCGGCCTGACCGCCGTTGGACTGGTGCTGGGCATGGGCCTGATGATGGCCATCGACCGCTTCATGCCGCACGAACACCCGGTACTGCCGCCCGCGGCGCACGGCCACACGGCCATGTGGAGCCCGGCCGATGCCCCGTCCGGCGGCGCGTCCGGCCAGCGCGCCTGGCTCATGGTGCTGGCCATCCTGATCCACAACGTGCCCGAGGGCCTGGCCGTGGGCGCGGCCTATGCCGGTGGCGCGGGCGGCACCACCCCGGCCACCGGCAGCTCCGTGGCCCTGGCCATCGGCCTGCAGAACATGCCCGAAGGCCTGATCGTCGCCATGGCCCTGCGCTCCCTGGGCCATGGCGCCACCACCGCCTGGGCCGTCGCCGCCCTCTCGGGCCTGGCCGAGCCCTTCGGCGCCATTCTCGGGCTGGCGGTGCTCGGCAGCGTGCCGGCCTTCTACCCGGTCGGGCTGGCCGTGGCCGCCGGCGCGATGCTGTTCGTCGTCAGCCACGAAATGATCCCCGAGACGCACCGCAACGGCTTCGAGGGCATGGCCTCGGTCACGCTGATGGCCGGTTTCATCTTCATGCTGCTGCTCGACGCGGCGCTGTGACTGTGAGCATAAAGCCCCCGCGCTCCGCCGCCGATGCCGGGTAACATGGGGCCATGAATGTTCATCTGCGTTTTCTCGGGGCCGTGGGCACGGTCACCGGTTCGAAGTACCTGGTCGAATTCGATGGCCACAGCCTGATGGTCGATTGCGGGCTGTTCCAGGGTTACAAGCAACTGCGCTTGCGCAACCGCGACCCCCTGCCCATCCTGCCCAACCGGCTGGAGGCCGTGGTCCTGACCCACGCGCACCTGGATCACACCGGTTACCTGCCCGTGCTGACCAAGGAAGGCTTTCGCGGCAAGGTCTGGTCCACGCCGGCCACGCGCGACCTCGCCCAGATCCTGCTGCCCGACAGCGGCCACCTGCAGGAGGAGGATGCCGCCTTCGCCAACCGGCACGGCTTCAGCAAGCACTCGCCCGCCCTGCCCCTGTACACCGAGCAGGATGCGCGCGACAGCCTCAAGTACTTCCGCACCATCCGCATGGGCGAGCCGTTCGAGCCGATCCGCGGCTGGCGCGCCACCTTCATCCATGCCGGGCACATCCTGGGCGCCTCCAGCCTGCTGCTCGAAGTCGGTGGCCGGCGCATCCTGTTCTCCGGCGATCTGGGTCGCGACGATGACTTCCTCATGAACCCGCCCGACCGGCCGCCGGCGGCCGATGCCGTCGTGGTCGAATCCACCTACGGCGACCGCGAGCACCCCGAAGAAGACCTGCTGGCCGAGCTTGGCCCGGCCCTGCAGCGCGTGGCCGCGCGTGGCGGTACGGCCGTCGTGCCGGTGTTCGCGGTGGGCCGCGCCCAGGCCCTGCTGCACGCCATCGCCCTGCTCAAGGACAACGGCATCCTGCCCCAGGGCCTGCCCGTCTACCTCGACAGCCCGATGGCCATCCAGAGCACCGGGCTGTTCAGCCGCCATCTGGGCGAGCACCGGCTCGACGCCCAGGCCTGCCACGCCATGGAGAGCGTGGCCCGCATGACCGCCTCGGTCGAGGACTCCAAGGCCATCGCACGGCAGCACGGCCCCAAGGTCGTGCTGGCGGCCAGCGGCATGGCCACGGGCGGCCGCGTGCTGCACCACCTGGTGCAGTACCTGGGCCACCACCGCAACATGGTGGTGCTCACCGGCTACCAGTCACCCGGCACGCGCGGCGCCACCCTCTCCAGCGGTGCCCCGCATGTGCGCATCCACGGCCAGGACATCCCGGTGCGTGCCGAAATCGTGCAACTGAGCTCGGCCTCGGCCCACGCCGATGCCAGCCAGCTCATGGACTGGCTGCGCGCCATTCCCGCCGCGCCGCGCCGCGTGTTCGTCACCCACGGCGACATGGCCGCCTCCGACGCGCTGCGCCAGCAGATCGAGCGCCAGTTGCGCTGGCAGGCGCTCGTGCCCGAACACGGCAGCACCTGGGCGGTATGAAAACGTCCCCCTGCGCCGCTTCGCGGCTTCCGCCCGCTCTTGCGCGACTGTGCCGCCAGGAGGGGGGACGCACCCTACGGCCCGGCCAGGCCGGTTCCGTGGGTGCCCACGGTGAAAGACCTATCCGTTGCAGGACCCGACGCGCCATCCGATGATCAGACAAGTTCCCTTCCTGCTGATGGCCCTTGTCGGCGCCAGCAGCCTGGCGCACGCCGATGCGGACTTCGATGCCTGCCTGACGCGGCTGGCCGCGCCGGCGCAGAAGGCCGGTGTGCGCGCCGACACCTACGCGCGCCTGACCCGCGGGCTCGAGCCCGACATGGGCGTGATCGACAAGCTCGACTACCAGCCCGAGTTCCGCATGCCCATCTGGGATTACCTGGCCGGCCTCGTGGACGAGGAGCGCGTGGCCGAGGGCCGGGCGCTGCTGGCGCAGCATGCCGACACACTGCGCCGGGTCGAGCAGCGCTACGGCGTCGATCCGGCCACGGTGGTCGCGGTCTGGGGCGTGGAGAGCAACTACGGCCAGTCCTTCGGCAGCTACCCGCTGCTGCAGGCGCTGGGCACGCTCTCCTGCCACGGCCGGCGCCAGGATTTCTTCCGGGGTGAGTTCTTCGCTGCGCTGCGCATCCTGCAGGCCGGCCACATCGCGCCCGAGAAACTGGTCGGCTCCTGGGCCGGCGCCTTCGGCCACACGCAGTTCATGCCCAGCACCTTCGAGCGCCTGGCGGTGGACTTCGATGGCGACGGCCGGCGCGACCTCATCGACAACACCGCCGACGCGCTGGCTTCGACCGCCCACTTTCTGGCCAGGGCGGGCTGGCGCAGCGCGCAACCCTGGGGCTTCGAGGTGACGCTGCCGGCCGGCCTCAACCTGGCCGGCGAGGGCCGGCGCACGAAACGGCCCTTGTCCGAATGGGCCACGCGCGGCGTGCGCCGCGCCGATGGTTCACCGCTGCCGGCAGGCACGGCACCCGCCGGGCTGCTGGTACCGGCCGGCCCACAGGGGCCGGCGTTCCTGGTCACGCGCAACTTCGACGCCCTGTACAGCTACAACGCGGCCGAAAGCTACGGTCTGGCCATTGCCCACCTGTCCGACCGTCTGCGCGGCGGCAGACCTTTCGTCACGCCATGGCCCACCGACGATCCGGGCCTGTCACGCGCCGAGCGCCGCGAACTGCAAGGCCTGCTGATCCTGCGCGGCCACGACATCGGCGAGGTTGACGGCATGCTTGGCGAGCGCAGCCGTGTGGCCATCCGTGCCGAGCAACAGCGCCTGGGCCATGAGGCCAGCGGCCGCGGTGGCCAGAAAATCCTGCGGGCGCTGCGCGGTCATTGACCGCCGGATCACACCCAGCCGAACTGCGCCCGGACATCCCGGGCGGTGACATTCACCGGCTGCGTGGGTGCCAGCACGTGCTGGCGCAGGTTGGAGGCGCGCACGCCGCCGCCATCCTGCCCCAATACGGCCACGCCCTTGATGCGCCAGCCATGCGCGCGCAGCGCCGCCACATAGGTCTGGGCATCGGGATAGTCCATCAGATCGGTGTGGTGCAGGGTCGGGGCGAGGCTGAACAGCACCGCATCGCAGCGGGCACGGGCCACTTCCGCGACAAAGTCGTCCACCGTGGTGCGCGTGGCCTGCAAGGCGCCGACGCGGGCATAAAAGCGCACCGGTCGCGCTGACGACTGCAACTGGATTTCACGCACGCTGCGGTTGAAGCAGCCACTGAGGCTGCGAATGACCGAGGTCTTGCGGGTGTTGGCATTGCCAATCAGGATGTAGGCGTCCATGGGTCACATGCGTTCAAGAGCGTCGGCCCCATTGTGCCTGCAGGTGAACGCTTCACCACAAAGGCTGCAGCAGCCCCTCCTGCAAGCGCCAGGCATGGCGTGCCATGGCCCGTGCTTCGGCATCGTCGTGCGTCACCAGCACCGCCGCGATACCGGCCTCGCTGATGCGCTGCAGGAACTCGCCGCGCAAGCGTTCGCGCAGATCGGCGTCGAGCGCGGAGAAGGGCTCATCCAGCAGCAGCACCCGAGGCCGGGTGATCAGGGCCCGCGCCAGCGCCACGCGCTGCTGCTCGCCGCCCGAGAGCGTCCAGGTGCGGCTTCGGGCGTGCGCGGCCAGACCGAAACGTGCCAGCATGGCCTCGGCCTGCGCGCGCGCCGCGCGCCGCCCCAGACCCTGCTCCACCAGGCCGAAGGCCACGTTGTCGCGCACGTCCAGGTGCGGGAACAGCGCGAAGTCCTGGAACATCAGCGCAAAGCGCCGCCGCTCGGGCGGCAGATGGGTCACGTCCTCGCCGGCGTACCACACGGTGCCACTCTCGGCCTCCTCCAGTCCGGCCACGATCTTGAGCAGCGTGCTCTTGCCGCTGCCCGACGCGCCCAGCAGCGCCACCGTCTCGCCCGCGTCCACGCGCAGGCTCACACCGCTGAGCAGGGGGCGGTGCGCCCAGTGTTTGGTGATCTGCCGCAATTCAAGCATGGGCTTGCGGGGAACGACGTCCCCGTCCTTCGATCAGCGCGAAGGCCCCGAGCGCCAGCACCATCAGCAGACCCGACAGCACCAGCGCCGCGTCGAGGTTGGCGGCGCCCGGACGACCCAGGTGCTGGTAGATCAGGGTCGTCAGGGTGGTCCACTCGGGGCGCGAGAGAAACAGGGACACGGCGAACTCGCCCAGCGCGGTGGCGGCGGCAAAGGCCATGCCGCGGCGCAAGGCCGGCCGCACCAGCGGCAGCACCACACGCCACCACACGCGCAGCGGCGACGCACCCAGCGTGGCCGCCACCTGGACCAGGCTGACCGGCAGCGCATCCAGCGCCGCCGTGACCGAGCGCGCCACGAACGGGTAGGCCAGCAAGGCATAGGCACCCACCAGGATCGCCAGGCTCGCCGTCCAGTCCGGGTAGAGCAGCAGCAGGCCGAAGGCCACCATCACCGGCGACACCACGAAGGGCAGGTATTCGAGCGTGCGCCAGGCCAGTGCCCACGCGCCGGCGGCCGCCTCGCCCCGGCGCGTGCGCCAGCGGTCCAGCGCCAGCACGCCCAGCGCGTGGCACAGCCCCAGTGCCGTGGCCAGCAGCAGCGCCATGCCCGAAAACTGCAGGGTGTTGCCCAGCGCCTGCCAGGTCTGCGCCTCCAACAGCACGCCGGCGCTGCCGGACACCAGCGCCCGCAGCGTGCGCCAGGCGATCGCCAGCAAGGGCGCACCGCACACCAGCAGCCACACCCCCAGCACCGCACCCAGCGCCAGCCACTGGACCGCACCTCGCGGGCGCCGCCGCGGCACCGGCCATCCCGGCGCGGGCACCGCCAGCCGGCGCTCGATCCAGGCATACGTCAGCGCGATCACCGCCGTCAGGCACAGCATCCACAGGGCCAGCACGCTGGCATCGGCCAGCGCCAGCTCGTGCGCCACCAGGCGGTAGATCTCGACCTCGCCCGTCGCATAGCGCTGGCCGCCCAGCACCAGCGCCAGGCCGAAACCCGAAAAGCAGTACAGGAACACCAGACACAGCGACGACATCATCCAGGGGCGGATCGCCGGCCACTCGACGCGCCAGAACACGCGCCAGGGCGTGGCACCCAGCGTGCGCGCGGCGGCGGCCTGCGAGGCGCTGCTGTGCTCCAGCGCATCGACGCCCGCGCGCACGACCAGGCAGACGTTGAAGAACAGGTTGCCGTACAGCAGCAGCCAGGGCGACTCGCCCAGGTCGATGCCGTGCGCCAGCAGCGGCTCGCCCAGCACACCGCGAGGGCCCCACAGCGCCAGCACGCCCAGCGCGGCCACCAGCGTCGGCACCACGAAGGGCAGCATCATCAGGCGCATCACGGCGGAGCGCCCCGGGAACTGCCAGCGCGCCAGCATCCAGGCCAGCGGCAGCCCGAGCGCCAGGGCCAGCACGCAGGTCGCGCCCGCCTGCAGCAGCGACCACAGCAGCCGCCAGCGCAGGTACGGGTCCGTCCAGACCCCGAGCATCTGCACCGAGGCCTCACCCGCCACGCCCTCGTGCAGCAGTCGCAGCACCGGCGCCGCCAGCATCAGCCCCAGGAACAGGCCGGGGAACGCCAGCCAGCCGGCGCCGAACGGAGCTTTCATGCCGTGCCGTTCATTTCAGGACCACGCGCGACCAGCGTTGCACCCAGGCCCTGGCCTGCGCCTGCATGCGGGCCGGATCGGGGTTGTCGAAGCCGGTGGGCGGCGTGGCGTGCTCGCGCATCACCTCGGCCAGCGGCGCGCCCGCTTCGGCCGGGTACATCCACATCGTGGTCTGCAGGGCCTGCTGCACCGCGGGCGAGCGCAGGAACTCGATGAAACGGCCGGCCGCTTCACGCGCGGCCGGGTTGCCACCCCGCACCAGCGCCACGCCCTCGACCTGGCGGAACACGCCGCCCCGGATGAACAGGTTGGCCGTCGGCGCCTCGGCCAGCGGCGTCTTGCTGTAGAACACCTCCGCCGCCGGGCTGCTGGCATAGCTCAGCACGATGGGCCGCGTGCCGCCGTTGCGCGTGAACTCGGTGTAGTAGGCCTCGGTCCAGCCCCGCACGACCTTCACGCCATTGGCCCGCATGCGCGCCCACCACGCGAAGGCTTCCTCCTCGCCGAGCCCCGCGATGGTGGCCATCAGAAAGGCCTGCCCCGGGCTCGACGTCGCCGGGTTCTGCACCACGAGCAGCTTCGCGTAGGCGGGCCTGGCCAGATCCTCCAGCGAGGTCGGCAGCGCCAGCCCGGATGCCGCGAACCAGGCCTTGTCCACGTTGAGGCAGACGAAGCCGTAATCGACCGGCACCACGCCCTCGCCCAGCTCCGCCGCAGCGGCACGGCTCGCAGCCGGCCCGGTGTAGGGCTCCAGCACCCCGGCCTGCAAGGCGCGCGGCAGCAGGGTGTTGTCGATGCCATAGACCAGGTCGGCAATCGGCCTGGCCTTGGTCAGGATGAGTTTGTTGACCATCTCGCCCGCATCGCCCGCCTTGACGAGCTGGAGCCTGACGCCCGCTTCCTGCTCGAAGCGGGCCAGCAATTCCCTGGGCAGGTCGAACGAGTTGTGGGTCATCACCCGCAACACGGAAGGGGCGGCCCGCAGCGCGGCCGGCGACAACGCCGCCAGTCCGCACCCCAGGCCTCGAAACAAAACATCACGCCGCTGCATACAGGCCATCGCATCCAAACGCCCGGATCGGGCTGGCGGGGTGACAGCGGCACGGCTCCGGCCTGTGCGACATCACGCTCCCTACGCTGGCACGACCCAGATCAGGTGAGAGGGGTCTTTCTCAGCCCGGGCCCGCGCTTTCTGGCACGTGCCCCGGGCACCCCCGGTGAAAGCGGTCATTCTAGGCCGGTTCCGGGGTTAAGCTCGGCCCATGGACAAGCTCCTGCGCACCTTTTCCTGGCAGGACTGGCGGCACCACCCCTGGCGCAGCGCGGCGGCCGTGGTGGCCGTGATGCTCGGCGTCGCGCTGGCGCTGGCGGTGCAGCTCATCAACGCCTCGGCGCTGTCCGAATTCGCCCATGCGGTCAGCGCCGTCGATGGTCAGCCGGACCTGACGCTGCGTGCGCGCAACGGGGCCATCGACGACACCTGGCTGGAGCGCATCGTCGCCGACGCGCAGGTGGCCACGGCCAACCCGGTGCTCGAATGGCCCACGGCCCTGCGCGCGCCCGACACGGGCACACCGGTGGCGGTGCGTGTGGTCGGCGTTGACGCGCTGGCCGTGGCCGCCGTCTCACCGGCGCTGATGCCGCAGGTGGCCCCGGGCAGCGACCGGCTCGACCTGTTCGCCGCCGACACGGTGTTCGCCAATCCGGCCGCCCGCCGCCTGCTGGGGAATGTGCGCGAGATCAGCGTGCAGGCCGGCCTGCAGTGGCGCATGCTGCGCATCGCGGGCAGCACGCCGGCCCCCGGCCCTCCCGTGCTGGTGATGGACGTGGCCGCCGCGCAGCAGCTCTCCGGCCAGCCAGGACAGCTCAGCCGCATCGACCTGCGACTGGTCCCGGGCACCGACGCGGCCGGCCTGCCCACCCGGCTGGGCCTGCCGCCGCACTGGCTGGCGCAGCGCCCCGGCGACGGCACCGAGCGCATCGGCCAGCTCTCGCGCGCCTACCGCGTCAACCTCACGGTACTGGCGCTGGTGGCCCTGTTCACCGGCGCCTTCCTGGTGTTTTCCGTCATGGCGCTGTCGGTCGCCCGACGCCAGCAGCAGTTCGCCCTGCTGGGTGTGCTCGGCCTGTCGGCACGCGAGCGCATGCATCTCATCCTCGCGGAATCCGCCCTGCTCGGCGGGGCCGGCAGCCTCGCCGGCGTGGCCCTGGGCACGGGCCTGGCCGCGCTGGCGCTGCGCCTGCTCGGCGGTGATCTGGGTGGCGGCTACTTCGACGGTGTCAGCCCGCCGCTGCAATGGCACACCGGGTACGCGGTCCTGTTCGGCACGCTCGGCGTGGTCGCCGCCCTGGCCGGTGGCTGGTGGCCGGCCCGCGCCGGGCGCGACCTGTCACCCGCGCTGGCCCTCAAGGGCCTGGGTGCCACCGTGCCCACCGGTACGCGCCGACGCTGGATCGCGCCGGTCCTGCTGGTGGCCGCCGCACTGCTGACGCTGGCACCTGCGGTGCAGGGCATACCGCTGGCCGCCTATGTGGCCATCGGACTGCTGCTCATCGGCGGCATCGCGGTCCTGCCCCTGGGCGTGGGCGCCGTGCTCGACCGCATCGCCCCCACGCTCACCCGCCGCGCGGTCCCCATGCTCGCCATCGAGCGCGCCCGCCGTCAGCGCGACAGCGCCGCCGTCGCCACCAGCGGCATCGTCGCCAGTCTGGCGCTGTCGGTCGCGCTGACCGTGATGGTCGCGAGCTTCCGCGACTCGGTCACCGAATGGCTCGATGGCGTGCTGCCGGCCCAGCTCTATGTGCGCGGCAGCGACACCAGCGTGGGCGAAGGCAACCCGCTGCCGCCGGCCTTCGTGGCCGAGACCATGGCACTGCCCGGCATCGTGCGCGCCGACGCCCTGCGCGCCACCCGCGTGCAGCTCGCCGCCGGGCTGCCGCCGATCGTGCTGCTGGCCCGTCCGCTGGCCCTGGCGGGCGATGGCCGGCCCGGCCAGTCCCTGCCGCTGACCGGCCCACAAACACCCGTGCCCAAGGCAGGCCCACAAGGCGAGGCCGTCGTGCCCGTCTATGTCAGCGAGACCATGGCCGACCTGCATGGGGTGCACCCGGGCCAGTGGCTGACCGCGCTGGCCGGTGCGCTGGCTCTGCGCGAACCCGTGGCCTTCTTCGTGGCCGGCGTCTGGCGCGACTACGCCCGCCAGCACGGCAGCATCGCCATCGACCTGAGCGACTTCACACACATCACCGGCGACCGCCGCGTCAACGAGCTGGCGATCCACCTCCCTGAAGGCGCCGACGAAGACGCCGTGCGCGGCGCCATCCGCGCCATCGCGGCGCGCCACGGCAACGGTGATCTGCTCGAATTCGCCTCGGCCGGCGAGTTGCGCGCCACCTCGCTGCGCATCTTCGACCGCAGCTTCGCCGTCACCGGGTGGCTGCAGGCCGTGGCCATCGGCATCGGCCTGTTCGGCGTCGCCGCCAGTTTCAGCGCCCAGGTGCTGGCACGGCGGCGCGAGTTCGGCCTGCTCGCCCACCTGGGCCTGACGCGGCGCCAGATCCTGCAGGTGGTGGCCGCCGAGGGTCTGGCCTGGACGGTGCTCGGCGCCCTGGCCGGCCTGCTGCTGGGCCTGCTGGTCAGCGCCATCCTGGTGCATGTCGTCAATCCGCAGAGCTTTCACTGGACCATGGACATGAGTCTGCCGGCGGGCCGGCTGGCGGCCCTGTGCGCCGCCGTCGTGGCGGCCGGCACCGCCACCGCCTGGCTCGCGGGCCGCGCCGCCGCCAGCCGCGACGCCGTGCAGGCCGTGAAGGAGGACTGGTGATGCCGATGCCCCCCGCGCCACCTCCGTTCCTGCCCGTGCGCCGCCGCGCGTGGCTGGTCCTGGCCGCTGCGGCGCTGGCCATGCCGTCGCGGGCCGGCACGCCGGCACCCCGCGCGCTGGCGCCACGCCCCCTGGTGTTCCCACGCGATCACGGCAGCCACAACGACACCCGCACCGAATGGTGGTACCTCACGGGCCACGCGCAGGCCGAGGGCGCACCGGACGATGCGCCTCCCGCCTGGGGTTTCCAGGTCACGTTCTTCCGCAGCCGCGTGGACAGCTCCGCCGGGCTCGACGGCCGCCTGGCCGCGCGCCAGTTGCTGTTCGCCCATGCCGCCATCACCGACGCCACCGCCCGCCGTCTGACCCACGCCCAGCGCATCGCGCGCTGGAACGGCCTGCCGCCCGGCGGCGCCCCCGGCCCCCGCGCCGTGTTCGCCAGCGAAACCGACACCGCCGTGCACCTGCGCGGCTGGTCCTTCGTGCGCGAGGCGGCCGACGGCATCTACCGTGCCCGCATCGACGAGCGTGACCTGGCCATCGACCTGAATGCCCGCCCGACCCAGCCGCTGCTGCTGCAGGGCGACCAGGGCTTTTCGCGCAAGGGGCCGGACCCCGCCCAGGCCAGCTTTTACGTGTCGCACCCGCAATTGGCGGTGACGGGCACGCTGCGCGCCGGCGAACACGGCCGCACCCTCCGCGTGCAGGGCCGGGCCTGGCTCGACCACGAGTGGAGCGAGGCCCTGATGCACCCCGAGGCCGTGGGCTGGGACTGGACCGGCATGAACCTGGCCGACGGCAGCAGCCTCACCGTCTTCCGGCTGCGCCGCGCCGACGGCAGCGCGGTCTGGGCCGGCGGCTCCTGGCGCCCCGGTGGCGCCGACGCCCCAGCCCGGGTTTTCGACCCGCACGAGGTCCGCTGGCGGCCCGGCCGCGTCTGGATCAGCCCGCGCACCGGCGCCCCCTATCCGGTCGAGTGGCAGCTCGACACGCCGGCGGGGCGCTTTGCCATCCGCGCCGTGGCCGACGCCCAGGAGCTTGACGACCGCGCCAGCACCGGTGCCATCTACTGGGAGGGCCTGTCGGAGCTGCTCGATGCCAGCGGCAGGGTCGTCGGCCGCGGCTACCTGGAGATGACCGGCTACGCGCGTCGCCTGGTGCTCTGATGCGGCACGCCGCGGCCGCTCAGAACGCGCGCTGGCGCGTCAGGATTTCCCACCACATGCGCCAGTCCCCCATGAAGCTGTACAGCGGGTACTTGAACGTGGCCGGTCGGTTGTGCTCGAAAAAGAAGTGCCCCACCCAGGCGAAGGCATAGCCCTGCACCAGCCCGGCCAGCACCAGCCACCCGTTCTGCCACAGGATGGCCAATGCCAGCAGGACCAGTCCGATGCTGCTGCCGATGAAGTGCAGGCGGCGCGACACCGGGTGCCGGTGCTCGCTCAGGTAGAACGGGTAGAACGCGGCAAAGCTGCGGTAGCGCGTCTCGTCCCGGGTCGGCGGCTGGCTGCTCATGGCTCGTCTCCTTCGTCATCGTGAGCCGGTCCGGCGGGCGTCGGCCGGCTTCTGGTCGTGACACCCCCACATCGTGCCACGTTCCCGCCGCGGCCGCCGTAAACTGCCCGACACCATGAACACCGAGGACACCTCCCCGCGGACCCCACCCCCACGCTCGCTCTCCGGCCTGTGGCCCTTCGTGCGCCCCTACCGCTGGCAGGTCGGCCTGGCGCTGCTGTTCCTGCTGCTGGCCGCCACCGCCACCTTGCTGTTCCCGGTCGCGTTGCGCCACCTGATCGACGGTGGACTGCAGGCCGACCGCGGCGCCCAGGCCATGGCCCTGCGCGGGCACTTCCTCGACGTGTTCGGCGTCGCCGTGCTGCTGGGCGTGGCCTCGGCGTCGCGCTTCTACATCATGAGCTGGCTGGGCGAGCGCGTCACGGCCGACGTGCGCAGCGCCGTCTACGGCCACGTGCTGCGCCAGAGTCCGGCCTTCTTCGAGACCACCCGCACCGGCGAGGTGCTCAGCCGCCTGACCACCGACACCACCCTGGTCCAGACCGTCATCGGTTCCTCGCTGTCGATGGGGCTGCGCAACGCCATCACCGGGCTGGGCGCGCTGGCCATGCTGGTCTGGGCCCACCCCATGGTCATGGTCCAGGTGCTGCTGGTGATCGTGCTCGTGGTGTTGCCGGCCATGTGGTGGGGCCGGCGCGTGCGGCGCCTCTCGCGCGCCAGCCAGGACCGCGTGGCCGACGCCAGCGCCATCGCGGCCGAGGTGCTCAACGCCATCCCCATGGTGCAAAGCTACACCGCCGAAGACCGCGAGGCCGGCCGCTTCGACGAGGCCGCCGAGCACGCCTTCCGCACCGCGGTACGCCGCAGCCGCGCGCGCTCGGTGCTGGTGGCCTTCATCATCATCGCCAACGCGGCGCTCATCCTCTGGGGCCTGTACCAGGGCACGCAGGCGGTCCTGGCCGGCACCATGAGCGCCGGCCAGCTCGGGCAGGCCGTGGTGCTGGTGATTCTCTTCGCCGGTGCCGTGGCCGTCTGGGGCGAGGTCTATGGCGACCTGCTGCGCGCCGCCGGCGCCAGCGAGCGGCTGATGGAGCTGCTGGCGAGCCGCTCGCCGGTGCAGGAGCCTGTCCAGCCACGGACCCTGCCCGCGGTCCATGGTGGCAGCCGGGTGCGCTTCGAGCAGGTGCGCTTCCACTACCCCTCGCGCCCGGCGCAGGCCGCGCTTGACGCCTTCGACCTCACCATCGAGCCCGGCCAGACCGTGGCCCTGGTCGGCCCGAGCGGGGCCGGCAAGACCACCGTGTTCCAGTTGCTGCAGCGCTTTTACGATCCCGGCGCGGGCCGCATCCTGCTCGACGGCGTGCCCATCAATGAGCTCGCGCTGGCCGATCTGCGCGGGCGCGTCGGCACCGTCCCGCAGGACCCGGTCATCTTCTCGGCCAGTGCCCTCGACAACATCCGCTACGGCCGGCCCGGGGCCAGCGACGACGAGGTGCGCGCTGCCGCCCGCGCCGCCTTCGCCGACGAGTTCATCCGCGCCTTGCCCGAGGGCTACGACACCTTCCTGGGCGAGCGCGGCGTGCGCCTGTCGGGCGGGCAGCGCCAGCGCATCGCGATCGCGCGCGCCATGCTCAAGAACCCGCCCCTGCTGCTGCTCGACGAGGCCACCAGTGCGCTCGACGCCCAGAGCGAGCGCATGGTCCAGGCCGCGCTCGACACCGCCATGCAGGGCCGCACCACGCTCGTCGTCGCCCACCGACTGGCCACCGTGCGCCGCGCCGACCGCATCGTCGTGCTCGACCACGGCCGCATCGCCGAACAGGGCACGCACGACGAGCTGCTGGCCCGCCAGGGGCTGTATGCGCACCTGGCCTCGCTGCAGTTCAACGCCTGAGCGCCCTGCGGGCGCGCGTCATGCAGGCGCTGCATGACGGCATCACAAGCCGGCCTTGGACAGACCAGGCACCACTGACTACAGTGGTGGCGACAACCGGCGTGCGCGCGCCGGTCCCTTCCGTCCATCCGCCAGTCCCGCCATGCCGACCACCCCGCTGACCCACGCCCTGCCCTCCTACCTCGATCCGGCCCATGTCGGCCCCTGGGGCATCTACCTGCAACAGATCGACCGCGTCACGCCCTACCTGGGCCCGCTGGCGCGCTGGGTCGAGACGCTCAAGCGCCCCAAGCGCATCCTGGTGGTGGACGTGCCCATTGAACTGGACAACGGCACCATCGCCCACTTCGAGGGCTACCGCGTGCAACACAACACCAGCCGCGGCCCGGGCAAGGGCGGCGTGCGCTTCCACCAGGACGTGACCCTGTCCGAGGTCATGGCCCTGTCGGCCTGGATGAGCATCAAGAACGCCGCCGTCAATGTCCCCTACGGCGGCGCCAAGGGCGGTGTGCGCGTCGACCCGCGCACCCTCTCGCGCGGTGAACTGGAACGCCTCACGCGCCGCTACACCAGCGAGATCGGCATCCTGATCGGCCCGACCAAGGACATCCCGGCCCCCGACGTCAACACCAACGGCCAGATCATGGCCTGGATGATGGACACCTACTCGATGAACGTGGGCGCCACCGCCACCGGCGTCGTCACCGGCAAACCGGTGGACCTGGGCGGCTCGCTCGGCCGCATCGAGGCCACCGGGCGCGGCGTGTTCACGGTCGGTGTCGAGGCGGCCCGGCTCACCGGCCTGCCGGTCGAAGGCGCCCGCGTGGCCGTGCAGGGTTTCGGCAACGTGGGCGGCACGGCCGGCCGCCTGTTCGCCGAAGCGGGTGCCAAGGTCGTGGCGGTGCAGGACCACACCGGCAGCATCCACCACGCGGGTGGTCTGGATGTGCCCGCCGTGCTCGCCTACGTGAAGGAGCATGGCGGCGTGGGCGGCTTCCCGGGCGCCGAGGCCATCACGGCCGACGATTTCTGGGGCGTGCCGTGCGACATCCTGATTCCCGCCGCGCTCGAAGGCCAGATCACCGAGCACAACGCCGGCCGCATCCAGGCCCGCATGGTGATCGAGGGCGCCAACGGCCCGACCACGCCCAAGGCCGACGACATCCTGGCCGACAAGGGCGTGCTGGTGCTGCCCGACGTGATCGCCAACGCCGGCGGCGTCACCGTGAGCTACTTCGAGTGGGTGCAGGATTTCTCCAGCTTCTTCTGGAGCGAGGACGAAATCAACGAGCGACTGGTGCGCATCATGAAGGGCGCCTTCGGCGCCATCTGGCAGGTGGCCCAGGAGCACAAGGTCAGCCTGCGCACCGCCACCTTCATCGTGGCCTGCCAGCGCATCCTGCACGCACGCGAGATGCGCGGGTTGTATCCGTGAACTCCCCCCTGCGCCGCTGACGCGGCCGCCCCCTCCGTGGCGCGCCTTCGGCGCTTCGAGGGGGGAGCAGGCTTTACTGCAGCGTTTCCTTCACTGCCGGCAGGTCGGGCAGGGGGAGAATGTCGATGCCCTCGTCGATCAGTTCGCGGGCGACGTCCGGGGTGGTGCGGCCGCGGATGCTGCGTTGCTCGATCTCGCCGTGGTGCATGGCGCGCGCCTCGTCGGCGAAGCGCTCGCCCACGTCT
>Ga0265293_10003392_pt1 | contig 29639 bp, 55 predicted proteins | sample Munlanlewell138R_FD_192505 | JGI IMG/M metagenome (GOLD analysis project Ga0265293, IMG submission 192505) | Leachate microbial communities from a municipal landfill in Southern Ontario, Canada - Leachate well 138R | ecosystem: Engineered > Solid waste > Landfill > Unclassified | place: Canada... | reverse complement strand
AGAGATAAAGCACAACGACGAGATCGTATTCGGCGGCGTGATCGACAAGGCACATTATAAAGTTTTGGACAACAAAAAATACAAGCGGCACAATATTGCCTGCATTAATTACCACTACGCCGCAGACAAGCGCGTTGTGGCCGCAGCATACGAGAAAACGAAGGCCGGGGATATTGTAAAAGATAAGAGCGGGGAGCGCACGATCGGGACGATTTTGGATGAAGAGGGGATCGTTATAGAGATTACACTTGAGTATCTCAGTCAGTTTACGCTCCAGGAGATAGTAGACGGGGAGGTTGATATTTAATGTCGATATATAAAGCTATAATGAGCCATCTTTTTAGCACTTTTGTTAATGGAGTTAACCAAAATGCTGACGTGCTTGAGCAGTTAAAGTCTGACCATGAGTCGCATTTGTCCGATTATGCGTCTTTATTTATAAATAACGCAAATGCTAAAAATAGTATATATAGAGGTAAATATTTAGGGAGCACAGTAACATCTGCACAATATCTAGTTATTTCGAGTGGTACTTTTGAAGATTTGTATATCGGTGATTATTGGACTATAGGAGGAGTGAACTATAGAATTGCCGCATTTGATTATTACTACAATACGGGTGATATGGCTTGCACAAGTCATCACGTAGTAATTGTACCTGATACGCAACTATACACTCATGTTATGAATGATACTGATATTACAACTGGCGGGTATATTGGTTCTAAAATGTACACAGAAGGACTGGAACAAACAAAAACAACGATTAAATCAGCATTTAGTGGGCACGTAGTCAATCATAGGCAAATATTATCAAATGCAACTGAAGATGGCAAGACGAATGGATGGGCTTGGGTTGACAGCGAAGTCGAACTGATGAATGAAGTTATGGTATATGGTGCTAGTGTTTTTGGAGCTAGTAATTTAGGTGGTGGAAGCGGGTACAACATTTGTATTGGTAAAAGTCAATTACCTTTGTTTACATTAAATCCAAAGATGATTAATACAAGACAAGCATATTGGTTAAGAGATGTGGTTTCTGCCTCGCATTTCGCCTATGTCCCCATCACCGGCGCTGCGTACTGCCACGACGCTTCCCGCATTTATGGCGTTCGCCCCGCTTTCTCAATATCTTAAATCCCGCCAGGAAAACGTGAATAATTTATTTCAGGAATTAAGGGAGGGCTTTTTATGTATGCAATTGAGCTATCTGACGGCACAAGACTGGAGAACTTGGAGCTAAACGGTAATAACTTTATCCCACAGAATCCTATTGATAGTAGCGTCTTTAAAAATAATCTCAATAGGGTAACAGTTACGGATAACGAAGGGAATATTGAAGAATACGAAGATATGAAAATTATTTTTGCTAAAATCGGCGAAGCAGAGACTTTTATATTAACAGAAAAGACGCAAGCAGAAAAAGAGAAGGAGTTATTGCAACAAAGAATTGACGATTTAGAGTTATATATTTTGCTACAGGAAGGATTGATATAAATGAATGTGTTACTTCTAAAAATGCTGATTAGGCAAGTTTTAACGGGCAATATCAGGATAGAGGATATAAAGGACGAAGCATATAAAAATGCAGTGATTGCCGGGTTGGATATGTCGTCTTAGGTTCATAAAGCGACGTAGCAAGTAGATATTTAAGAAGGTGTTTAAATGGGGTAACCTTACAAGATTTAGCTAAAACATTTGTCGACGACGGCCCCGAGCTTGAGGAGACCGTCTTTAATTATATCCCCGTCTCACAGGCACTTGATGCTCTGGCTGAACGCTCCGGCATGTGGTGGCGCATAGATGCGTTCCGGCGCTTACACTTCGTGGAGCGGGGGAAATACGCCGCTCCCTGGACAGCGACGGCGGCAGACATGCTGGAGAATAGCGTTGCGGTAGAGCATAGCGCCTCGAAATACCGGAACCAGCAGATCATCAAAGGCCCGCTTGACTTGACTTCGCCGCAGACGGAAATTATACACGGCGACGGGGAGCAGGCGACATTTACGGTGGGATATCCGATTGCAAAAGTTCCGACCGTGGAGGTTGATACAGGTTCGGGCTTTGCGTTGCAGACGGTAGGTATCAAGGGGATTGATAAGGACAAGCAGTGGTATTGGAACGGCGGCGATCCGACTATCACTCAGGACAGCGGAGGGACGCCGCTTGGCGCGACTGACCGCATCCGTATAACCTACCGGGGCGAGTTTCCGATCCTGATCGTCTCCTGGAACAATACGGCGATCCTTGACCGGCAGGCCGTTGAGGGTATCGGCACCGGCATCGTAGAGGACGTAAGAAACGAACCGCAGCAGAGCACCAGGGAGGCAGCTTTTCAGCTTGCTTCGCAGCTGCTGGAGAAACACAGCGTTATCGGCAGAATACTGAGGTTCACGACCAGGCGCGGTGGGCTACAGCCCGGACAGCTGCTGCCGGTTTACCTGCCGGAATATGGCCTTGTAGCGGAGGGCGCCGGAGACGAAAGCAGCCCGGAAGAAGATTATATCGAAATGCTTGTCGAATCCGTCACCATCCGGGACGTGGGGGGCAGCTTAATCTTTTACGATATTATCGCCGTCGAGGGACCGGAGCTGGGCAGTTGGACTAAGGTGTTCGAGGAGATCGTCAAACGCGGTGAGCTGAAAGTCCGTGAAGGCGTCGGTGTCGGCGAAGTAGTGATCCTGCCTTACGCTTTTGAAAAAACATGGACGGAAGAAGAGACGCCGAACATTTTCCGGGAGATGTACCCTGCTGACGACCTAAGCCCCTCAGAAACGCTTTTCCCGGTATTTGATCCGGTGCATAGGGTTAGATGTCTCGCTTGGTACTCCAACGGGGCAGAGTTGGGCAGGAAGGTCGTAACGCAGCAGACGGGAGCGGATACAGGCGAAATATTCAGCCTGACCTATCTGGAGGCGGGCGAGGCGCTGGGCGAAATAACTTCTTTTGGTTGGATCGGCGGTATAGCGGCAACGGCAGCGGCAGGAACCGGGATCGAAGTTGACAAGCAGGCGGTTCCAGGCGGGCCGGCAGAGAAAACCGTCTTAGAAGCGTGGCAGATCGAAAAACGAGACTATAAATGGAGTGCTTAGCAATGGCATATACAAAAGTAAACTGGGACGAGGCAAATACGCCGCTTAATACTACAAATTTGAACAAGATGGAAAACCAGTACGAAGAAGCGGTTGCCTATGCCGAGACTGTCCGCGCCAGGGATGATTCGGGGCTGTGCGCGGAAGTTGTTTCTTCTTTCCCCTCCCATGCGGCGGGTAGGCTGATATATCATAGCGGGAATGGTAAGGGCTATTACAGCACCGGCAGCGCATGGATCGAGGCGTTCGTGCCGGCAGACAGCGGGGTGAGCTGATGGCATTTGAACCGATTACCTTCGTAAACGGAGAAACGCTGATAACCGCAGCCCGGCTCCGGCATATTGATTCTCAGTATGACGAGGCGGCGGCATATATAAATCAGAATATGCGGCAGGCGAATAATAAGGCGCTTCGGGCGCAGGTAGCGGCCAGTGCACCGACTGGTGCTGCGGGGCGATTTTATTTTAATTCCACGGACGGGAAAATGTATGGCCATGATGGGGTGAGTTGGGGGGCGTGGGTATAAATGGCTTATACAAAGACGAACTGGGCTACGGCGAAGATCAGCAATGCTAACCTGAACAAAATGCAGGGCCAGTACGAAGAAGCGATCGTCGATATGTGGAACGCTCGGACGGATACGACTAAAGAGATCCGGGCGTACAAGGTAGACAATTTCCCGCCGCACAGAGCCGGGCTTTTAATTTACCATACCGGCCTGAAACGGTTTTTCATGTCGAACGGCAGCGCCTGGCTTGTGCCTCCGGCTGACGCTCTTTTCGGCGGCGGTACCGGGGGCGACTTTAGCTCTACGGGGAATATTATTATTCCAAACACGCTTGGCGCGACAGTAATTGTTGATTACAGCAGCTTTAAGCTCAACGAGAATCACAAATTGACGACCGAGAATGCTTTCCGCGTGCTGGTGCTCCGTTCTTGGGGTGATATTGTTATCGACGGCGAAATTGATATCGCCAAGCGCGGCGGTTTCCCCGGGCGCTATATCACCATCGGCGGGGTGCAGTACGATTTACGCGGCGGGGCAGGCGGCAACGGCGGGGACGGCGGGCATGGACATATCTCTTATGGCTGGGGCGGGTCTGGTGGTTACGCTGATGCGAATGAAGATTGCGCCGGGGGGCGTCGTGGCGGCGGGGGTGGCGGTGGCGGTGCTTATGCGGGGTTTGAACCTCAGGGTGGCGCGGGCGGCGCTAAAAATACATGCGTGAACCCCAGCATTGACACACAATGGGGCGGTGCAGGGGCTACCCCCTCCGGATATTCGGCCACACGGGGCAGCGATGGGGCCAGGGGCGCAGGCGGCGGTGGCGCTGGGGTTACTTATGTTTCCTATAATTACTATGCTTATGGCGGCAACGGCGGCGGCACCCTTGGCGGCGGTTCTGGCGGCGGCGGCGGGGCATCGGTTGTTTTCGGCAGCCGTAACGGTGACGGTGAGAATGGCTTTACCAGTCCCGGAGAATACGGCGGCGGCGCTCTGGTTTTACTGGCCGGAGGGGACATCGTTATTAACGGGCAGATTCTGGCCCGTGGCGGCAAGGGCGGGAACGGCGGGAAAGGAGATATTGCCGGTACCGGTACCGGCGGGGCTGGAGGAGGAGGTGGCGGCGGCGGTCAGGGCGGCGGCAGGGTTATTATTCTACGCCGCGGGGCCTATACGTTGAACGGCAGTATTGTTGTTACCGGCGGGGCTGGCGGTACCGGCGGCGCATCGGTGGGAACCGGAAGGGAAAGTAACAGCGGATATTCGGGCGGAGCCGGTAGCGTGCAGGCGGCACAGATATAAATATAAAGATATAAGTATAAAATTGTCTATTTAACAGCTTTTTTGCCTAAATTTGAATATTATGATAAAATGACGATAGGTAGGTAAAGGAGGTTTTAAAATGTTTACCCGGAGAAAGTTTCTGCTGTTTATTTTTGCCCTCGCCGCCGTGCTCATTCTGGTACTTACCGGAACGGTTTTCGGCGCGCTGAATAATACTTATGCAGGGTATCCGGTTGCCAGAGTTATGGTAAACGGCGCAGAGATAAGCGGTGATGTGCCGGCTGTCGTGATGAACGGCAGGGTGATGGTACCGCTTCGTGTTGTAGGGGAGGCGCTGGGGGCGGAGGTCGAATGGGACGAGGCGAATTATACAGCAAATATTACAACAACAGAAGTTTTAGCAGCGGAACAGGACGCACAGGACGCACAGGATGCAAGGCCGGAGCGCTGGCCTGTAGTGCAGAGCAATGTTAGAAACGATCTGGAGGTAATTGGGTTGGGTGTCGACTGGAACGGAAGAGCGTGGAAGGCCGAGGGCGAAGTCAGGAATAACTCCAGTGATGTTGTCTATTGCGGTGCGAAGCTGAATAATATCACGAGGGACGGCATTAAAGAGGAAGTTGATTTTATATTTGTGGAGCCGTCTTTTTTAGGGCCGGGGGACGTAGGAATGTTTAAATTTATGATCGCCCAGGAGATTGTAGAGAAGAATCACGTGTTTGAAATCGAGTTTCTCTGGGCAAGGCAGGAATAATTATTGCCTTATAATCTGCTTTTTAAGGCGCCTTTTGGGGCGTCTTTTTATTTCCCCTGGGAGGTGCAAAATGTCAAATGAAATTATAGTGGCCATAATAGCATTTTGCGGAACAATGGTAGGTACGGCCGGGGGTATTATAGCCTCCAGCAAGCTTACCAATTTTAGGCTAAAAGAACTTGAAAAAAAAGTAGACAAGCACAATATGATCATCGAGAGAACGTACATTCTGGAAGAGAAAATAAAGGTTGCAAACCACCGGATTAACGACCTGGAAAAGAAGGTGATGAATTGAATTATAAGGTTGATCACATCCCGAGGAATACGCCGCTTAACCGGCGGTCGGGAATAGCTATGGTGCCGAAATTTATCACTATTCACAGCACGGGGAACCCTTCTTCTACTGCAAAAGGGGAAAGGGCTTGGCTCACAAACCCTTCGAACAAAGTTACCGCTTCCTGGCATATTGTAGTTGACGAAAGAGAAGCAATAGAGGCCATACCTCTGACCGAAGTTGCATGGCACGCGGGAGATGGTAACGGTCAGGGCAATAGGGCCAGCATAGGCATTGAAATATGCGAAAGCGGGAACCGGGCAAAGACATTGCAGAACGCTGTTAAATTGGTGGCAGGGATGATCAGGGAGCGAAGTTGGGGAACGGGCTGTCTTCGCAGGCATTATGATTGGAGCGGGAAAAGCTGCCCCCGGATTCTTATGGCAGACAGTTGGCAGGGGTGGAAAGAGTTTATTAAAGCAGTTGAAAAGGAGTTGAAAAGCGTGCAGGCTACGAAGGTAGTCGTAAACGGGCAGGAGTGCGATGCTATTATTGTAGATGGTAAAACCTATGTGGAGGTCAGAAAACCTTTTGAAGCGGCGGGCTTTAAAGTGAACTACAATCCTACAACTAAACGGACGGAGATCACGAAATGATTAAGGGAGGTAGGTATTACAGGACAGGTGAACAGGAAACAATCAAGATAAGCAAAACTGTAAATTTTCTTGACTTCATGGTAAAAGCAGTTTTTATTAGCACGTTTATTTTTACAATAGCTATGGGAATTTTCGCCTGGATGAAAGAGTGGGAGCAGGTCGCCACGGTTTTAATTGAACGCTGGTTCACGGTCATGGTAGGCGAGCTAATCGTAATGGGGTTCATTCAAATTGTGAAAGAGGTTACGCAAGCAAGAATCAGGCAGATTGAAATTGAAAAGAACGGAGGGGAAGAGTAATGCAAAGAGATATCTGGACACGGTTGAAAAGCCGGAAGTTTTTATTGGCCCTGGCGAATTTTTTGTTCATTGTCATAAATGAGATTGCCGGCGCTCCAATCGATCGGGAAGCATACTTTGCGATCGCCGGTGGCATAATTGCCTTTATTGCCGGCGAGAGCTATGTGGACGGGCAGGCAGTTAAAAAAAACGAGGAATAATTTGTATTTATTGTGGTAGCAGTAATACACGTATGTCTATGTACAGCTTCGCACAGCAAAAAACGTCGTACCGCTGCTTAAAATGCGGGAAAATAATTTGTAAAACCTAACCTCCTACTTTATAGAGCCGGGTTTCTCTACGGAGAGGCCCGGCTTTTTTTGTTTTATGCTATATACTACTAAAGTAGTATTTTAAAATTATCCTAAAGCAGTATATAGATATTTTTCGGCAAACGCTACAAATGCCGATGTTATCGGGGTTTGTAGCGTTTTAGAGAAATTAAAACTTTTTTAAAATAATTATGAAAAAGACTTGACAGAATGACAGAATAGAGTTATAATAAAAGCGAAAGATAAAACAAAAGGGAGGCAAAAGAAATGAAAAAGGACAAATACGAAGGCATGGGTCAGGCTGAGATAGTTTATAACGTGCTTTTTGGAAACAAGGAAGAAAATAAAAAAGAAGGGGCAGAAAATGAAGAGGCCAAAATTATCGAAAACACCACAGGTTTAAATGCAAGTATCTTTGAAAAACATGGTATGCGGAGGGTTTATATCAATGCAAAACAAGGCCACTTAGCGCATAATATTTACTTCGACGCGGATAAGTTCGACGCAGGGAACCATGCAATGTTTTTCAAAGGCAATAACTACAAAGTTGACAAAAGAGCATGGAGTGTTGAAAAGAGCGGAGATAATTATAAAATTATCTCTAACAAAGGATATATTGACGAAGCACATATTATTGTTAAGTTCTAATTCTACGTTCGTTACTCCTGCTCCCGGCCTTAGCTACTGGAGGGCAGCATGACCAAAACTATCATTTAAAGAAGGGAGATGTATAATAATGCATAAAAAAATTAAGTCCAGTTTTTATCTTGAGCCAGAACTGGATAAAGAAATGAGAATCGAAGCAGCAAAGAAGGGACTTCGTTTTCCGTCCGAGTACATTGTTCAGATGCATAATAAAAGAAAAGAAGCAGATATATATAAAGCAAAATATCATATCTGGTTAGCTCGTGGATACGAAGAAGTGGGACAGCCTGGCGAAGCAAGGAAGCATTTTAAAATAGTCGAAGAACTACTTGGAGTTGAAAAGGCTGGGAAAATGCTTAGGGAAGAAGAATTGTTTCATCCGAAAATGAAGTTTACTGAGTTAAAATGACTAAAACTCAAAACCTTTTTCTTATGTTGAAACTTCTTCGCATTCGCAAACCCGTTAAAACGATTCAGCTAGCTAAAATGCTTGGTGTCAGTCAGCGCACTATTTACCGCTACGTCAAAGAACTTCGTGCCGCGGGATATGAATTTAAAACACGCTCCGGTTGGTACGGGTATATCGAACTGAAAGAATATGGACCGCCCGGGGGCATAATCCGGGCAGAAGGGAGGGAAAAAAGTGAGAACCTTTAGAAGCGTTCAGGACAAAGTTAGAGAAGAGACAGACGCCCTCTGCCGCAGCTGTTATTTCGGCTGCAAGGTAGAAGGGGAAGTTTATACGCGCTGCAACCGGGAGGAATATCCCTGTCCGGAACAAGAACGTATAGACGAAATTTACAGCCGGGACTAACCCGGCTTTTTCTTTTTTTATACAGCTTTTTTCCCTTTTTTCCTCTCTTTTCTCTCTCGTATTTCCCAGTATTTGCTAAAACCTCTCTAAACGCAAACCAGCGGCCTTAGAATTAAATTTGCCATTTCCGAATGGTAATGCCTTCGGTAAAACATTTATTTCTGTATTTCTACGGAGCAGGTTGGCCAGTTTGACAAAGGGGCTCTTCAAGTGGTAAGTGACAACCTTGGCCATAACCGGATCGGGATCTGCGTGCAGAATTATCTGTGGCGGGAAAATATTTCCGAGTGAAATATAAGTTAAGTTTTTAAATCCCAGTAACTTCCCAGGAACTTTTAGGGGATTTGCCGAATTGGATTTAAATACCAATCCTGCGGATCCCGTATTTATCGCATGGTGCGGGCGAAGGGATTTGAACCCCCACGGGTTGCCCCACAGGATCCTAAGTCTCATGGCTAAAGTTCTTTTAACTTGCGTATATTTACGCCAATGCCCCTTACATCGGCGTTTATACGGTTGTTTAAAAATAGGTTTGCACAGCGTTACGGCAATTTTCGTTAATCCCCCAGGAACTTCCCAGGAACTTTTAATTTAGATCATCAGTAAGCGTAGCTATTTCTTTATGCAGTCTGGGAGATACATGGCTGTAAGTATCAAGAGTAATCTGAACACTGGCGTGGCCAAGGCGCTCAGATACAATTTTGGGATGAACCCCTTCTTCAAGCAAGTGTGTGGCATATGTATGCCGCAGGCCGTGAGAGCTGATGCGGTTTAACTTTTCCTGGTCCGGTTTTCTTTTTTTGTTAAACCTTTTGATAGCTCTTTCCAAATAGCTGTCAATGTCCCTGGGATGCAGAAGGGTGCCACGAGTAGTTAAAAATACCAGATCGTTGGGGTTTTTAATTCCAAGCGCAAGCAGCTCTTCGGACTGCTTCTTTTTATGTTTCTTTAATATGGCAATAAAGTTTTCAGATACATCCAGGGTTCGTTCCCTACTTTTTGTTTTAAGTGATGGCTGGATAATGGCTTTACCTTCGACCGGCACAACAGATTGACGAATGGATATTGTTTGTTTCCTCCAATTGATATCCTGCCACCGCAGGCCAAGTATCTCCCCCCTGGGCATGCCTGTAGATAGGGCAATATAATAAAAAAGGTGATATCGGTCGTTTCTGGTGCTTCCCAAAAATTCTTTTGCCAAATCCCAATTCCAGTATTCAATTGAAGGCTTTATATATGCGGGCGGGGTTACCGACTTTACAATATTTTTGACTATTAGCTCATCTTCAATAGCTGCGTCAAGGGCTGCTCCCATGATGGTGTGCATATATCTCACGACACGATTAGACAGGCCGCCTTCTTTTCCATCCATACGACCACCGTCCTGCAATTTTTTGGAGTAAAATGCTTTTATGTGTGATGGTCTGAGGGAGGAAAGAGGTATTTTGCCAAGCTCCGGGATGATGTGGTTTGTAATTTTGCTTTTATAGCTTTCATAAGTTGTAGGTTTAATACTATATTTATGATTCTCTATCCACTCTGCCATAAACTCCCCAAACGGTTTTGAAGATGGCTGAACATAGGCGCCATGCCTCTGTTCGTACATAATTTTATCACGTAAGGCATTAGCTTCTTTCTTTTTGGCCGGCCTGCCCAGGCCAAGCTCCTTGCGGACGCTTATTGTTTTTGTTTCCCGTTTACCTTTGTGGTACCACTCTAAGTCGATGTAATAATTATTTTTCTTTTTTATTACTCGAGCGTTCATGGGGTTTTATCCTCCTTTTCAGGTTTAATGGCAGGGCTTTCAGGATATATTTGTTGGACATGATAATCACTTGTAAGCCAAGTGATGCTTTTGCCAAAAAAATCGGCGATTTTTTTCACTTTGCTCAAAGTAGGATCGCTTTGCATGGTCTCATATTTTTGCAACATGGATTTTGATATCCCGATTAATTTTGCAAGTTCACGGAGAGATAATTCTTTGTCTTCCCTCAATTCTTTTAAATTCCTAGCAAACGCTTCTAATTCCTTTTCCGTTCTATCCATTTTATGTGTCCCCCTTCATGGACAATATTATATACTATTATGGACAAAAAATACATAGGGAAATAAATCATTTATAAAATAGTGTTGACTTTTTTTCAAAACAATGCTATTCTTAATTTGTCCCCTATAGTGGACAGCAAAAGGAGGGCTAAAATGCGAACACGAAATGTGCTCAGGGGAGAGATGGCAAAATACGGACTCACAATCAAAGGTATGGCCGAAATCGCAGGGCTATCTTACCAAGCAATGTTTAATAAACTGCACGGGAAAACAGAATTTACACTAACTGAGGCCATAAAAATTGTGAGCTATTTTAACTCACAAGGAGAATGCCATTCGGTGGAGACTCTTTTTTTCCCGTTTCTGTCCAACATAATGGACACTAACAATAACAAAGAAGCAGTAGGCAGGTGATGTCTTATGACTAAGCGTCGCCTTAGCTTGCCGCTTTTTCTTACTCCAGAGCAAGCGGGGGAGGTGCTAAATATTCCGGTGCGGACGGTTTACGAAAAAATACGCCAAGGAAAACTGCCAATCAGCCCGCATGGGAAGCCGTATAGGATCGACCGGGACGGGCTGTTTAGAATGGCAAGGAGCAAAAAGGAGGCTTAAGTTCAGATGAAACTCTCCCGGGAAGAGGTTGTAGCCATTTTTTTAAAATGGATGGCTGAGGAAAGCGAAAAGGCCGAAAAGGAAAAAAATGATTATTTACGCGGTTTTGCAACAGGCAAAGCCGGTGCATTTGAATCGGCAATTAAGCTTATTGAGGTAATGAAGTAGAAAATCTGTAAAGGAGGTGTAATCATGCCAGAAGCGATTTGGGTAAAGACGCCTGTCGGAGTAGGGCAGGTGTGGGGAGTTGACCGGGGTAAAGTGCTTGTAGAAATGGACTATATGTATTTGGTGGAGTTTAATCCTGAAGATGTGGAACGCATTGAAGAATGAAAAAACCCGCTGTGCCAAGCGGGCGTTGGGTAGAACCTTTTTTTGATGTAGTTTTGTCTATTTTATCACGATTGAGGCGTGAATGTCAAGGCTGCCCCGTACGCGACATAGGGAGGAGCGGGTGGGAGCGAAAAAGAGCGTGCCGGGAGAAGCACCGGCTATAGGCGGCGGGGCGGCCTAAAAAAAGAAGGAGGTTTTAATTTATATGAAACTCTTGCAACTTAGCTTGAAAAACTTTAAAGGCATCCGCAAATTCATCCTTGAGACAAAAGGCGGCAACGTGAACATTTACGCGGACAACGCTGTGGGAAAGACCACGCTATGGGATGCTTTTCAGTGGTTGCTCTTTGACAAAGACAGCGCTAACCGCAAGGACTTCGACATCAAAACCCTGGATGAAAACGGGGAACCTTTTCACGGGCTGGAGCATGAGGTTGAGGGCATTTTTGAGGTGGCTGGCAAAGAGCTTGCCCTACGCAAAGTCTATGCAGAGAAATGGACCAAGAAAAGGGGCAGTGCTACCAAAGAATTCACTGGCCACACGGTAGATCACTTTATAGATGGGGTACCGGTGAAAAAAGGAGAGTATGAAGCCCGGATTGCAGAGATTATCGACGAGAACGTTTTCAAGCTGTTGACCAACCCCAAATACTTCAATGAACAACTCCACTGGCAGGACAGGCGGCAGATTCTGCTCGAGGTCTGCGGCGATATTTCTGATGCAGACGTGATCGATAGCTTCTCGACATTAAACAACAAAGAAGAAACCCTTATTCTTACTAACATCCTAAACCAACGTAAGCTTGACGACCACCGTAAAATCATTGCCGCCCGTCGATCCGAAATCAACAAGGAGCTGGAGCGGATCCCGGTCCGGATTGATGAGTCCCAGCGTAGCCTCCCCGAAGTGAGCAACGTAGACGCTGAAAAACTGTCAAATGAAATAAAGGACAGGAAAAGATTTATTAACAGCTTGAATCAGGAGATCTTAAGAATCGAAAGCGGCGGGGAAATTGCGGAGAAGACCAAAGCCCTGCGGGAGATTGAGGCCGATATTCTTGATATCAAAAACGAGTATCGGCAGAAAAATGAAGATAAAACAACGGAAAAAAGAGCCGCTTTAAGTAAGCTGAAAGACCAGATTGCAACCTTCCAACATGAAGTCAAATTTAAAGAGCGTGAAATCAAAAATAATGAGCTGGCTATTGGTGAGATGGAAACTAAAATCCAGACGCTGCGGGAAGAATGGCACCAGACAGATGCCCAGCAGTTTGAATTTGAGCAAAATGATACCTGCCCCACCTGTGGACAGAAGATTCCCGAGGAACAGCTGGCCGAGGCCAGGGAAAAGGCACTGGCCCGGTTTAATCAGGAGAAGGCAAAAAAACTGGAGGATATCACTGCAGCCGGAAAAACCACAAGTAAAGCGATGGAAGCCCTCCGTCAGCAGAACTCCGACATGGAAGCGCAAATTAAAGGCACCATGCTGTATGTTGACGAGCTCAAAGAAAAGGAACGGAAAATCCAGGCTCAGATTGACGCTTTAAATCAGCAGGTTACGGATATCTCTGAAAGCCAGGAATATATACAGAAACTTAAAGAGAAGGAACGTCTGGAAGCCGCTATAGCTAACCTTAAAAGCGGGAGCCGGCAGGAGATAAACGAAATCCGGGACGAAATAGCGGGGCTTGAGGTAGAGAGCCAATCAGCTGAAAAAAGCGTTGCAGCAGTAGAACAATATCGCCGGGGCCAGGAGCGCATCAAGGAGCTGGAAGCCCAGGAGCGCCAGCTGGCATCTGAATATGAAGAGCTTGAGCAGCAACTATACCTAACGGAGCAGTTTATAAGGACTAAAGTAACCCTGCTGGAAGAGAAGATAAACTCCCGTTTCCAGCACGCCAGATTCAAGCTTTTTAACGTGCTGATAAACGGCGGGGTGGAGGAGTGCTGTGAGACGTTATATCAGGGAGTGCCTTACAACAGCGCTCTAAACAATGCGGCAAGAATAAATGTGGGGCTTGATATTATTAATACCCTGTCGGAGCATTATGGTTTTGAAGCGCCTATCTGGATCGACAACCGCGAGGCAGTAACCAGGTTAATACCTGTCCGGGCGCAGGTTGTTTCCCTCATTGTATCCGAAAAGGACAAAACCCTCCGCGTAGAGATAGCGGAGAAAAAAGTTAAGGAGGCTGTATAAAATGGCCGAGGCTAATCAGAACGTTCAGAACACAGAAAACCAAAGCACGGATATTGTTCCGGGGTTTAGCAGCCTGCAGAGCTTTGAGCTTGCACAACGGGCGGCGGCCCTGCTTGCAAAATCCAGCTTAGTACCGAAGGAATACCAGAATAACCTGCCTAACTGCGTCATTGCACTTAACATGGCCAGCAGGATGGGCGCTGATCCCCTTATGGTCATGCAAAACTTATACATCGTACACGGTCGGCCGGGATGGAGCAGCCAGTTCCTGATCAGCACGTTTAACACAAGCGGCCGTTTTTCAGCGCTGCGTTATGAATGGGTAGGGGAAGAAGGCAAAGACAGTTGGGGCTGCCGGGCCTGGGCCATCGAGAAGGCCACGGAGGAAAAGTTGACTGGCTCCACCGTTACTATAGATCTGGCGAAGAAGGAGGGCTGGTATCAGAAAAACGGCAGCAAGTGGCAAACCATGCCGCAGCAGATGCTGATGTATCGCGCTGCCAGCTGGTTCATCCGGGCCTATGCGCCGGAGCTGGCGATGGGGATGCACACGGAAGAAGAAATTATCGACGTTACGCCTGACGAGTATAGAATTCTAAAAGATGTTGAGCAAGAAATCAAGGAAAATGCAAATACTGAAACGATAGATATTGAATCCGAAGAGACGGACGCTCCAGCAGAAACTAAGACAGAGCAGGAGCAGGAGAAAAAAGACGACAACAAGGCAGAAAAAGAGCCGGTTACCGCAGGGGCTGGCCAGCAGACGATTGAAGGGCCAGGGTTTTGATTGAGAAACAAATTAACCTCCCCTGTTTTAGAAATGAAGCAGGGGAGGTCCAAAAGGTGATGATATGCGGAAAAGGATTGAAGTTAAACCAGGAGATAGATATGGGAGACTCACAGTAATAAGCGAAGTTGAGCCTATTAAGTGGAGGCAATATAAGAAACGCATGGTTTTATGCAAATGCGACTGCGGAAATAAGACTACAGTCCGCCTTGAATATTTAAGAAGTGGACATACCAAAAGTTGCGGATGCAAATCAGTAGATACATTAGTTTCTCATCGAAAAACACATGGATTAACTGGGACAAGGCTTTACCGTATTTGGGCAGGCATGCTAAACCGTTGTAGAAACAAAAATGTAAAATCCTATAAGCATTATGGAGCAAAAGGAGTTAGGGTTTGTAAAGAATGGCATAAATTTGAGCCTTTTTATAACTGGGCAATAAAAAACGGATATAGGTCTGACTTAACTATCGATAGAGTAGACCCTTACGGCAACTATGAGCCGAGCAACTGCAGATGGATACCAAAAGGAGAACAAGCCCGTAATAGACGTAACAATGCTGGTGGTAGCCATGATTGAGTTTAAGGCATATGCCAGCGGGAGTAGAGGCAACTTTTACACAGTTGACGATGGTAGCACAAAACTAATGATTGAATGTGGGCTTCCTTTTAAAGAAATTCAAAGGATATTAGAATTCAAAATCAGCGATATAACGGCTTGCCTTTTATCTCATGAGCACAAAGACCACAGCAGAGCAGTTAAGGATGTCATTAAGGTAGGAATAGATGTTTACATGTCAGAGGGAACAGCAAAAGAGGCGGGCGCTTCTGGCCATAGGGTTAAAACGATTTTGCCTAAAAAGCAGTTTAACATTGGAACCTGGACTATATTACCTTTCGATACACAACATGATGCTAAAGAACCTTTAGGATTCTTACTAGCTAATCAATTCGGAGATAAACTGCTTTTTGCAACTGATACCTATTATATCAAATATCGGTTTAATGACTTATCAATTATAGCTGTGGAATGTAATTTTTCCCGAGACATACTGAAGGCTAACGTGGCCGCCGGTACAGTTCCCGCAGCGGTAAAAGACCGGGTGCTGCGATCACATTTTAGCTTAGAGCACGTAAAGGAATTTCTCCAGGCGAACAATTTAAGTAAGGTCCAAGAAATCTGGCTGCTTCACCTTTCGGATCAGAATTCCGATGCCGCCAGTTTTAAACGGGAAATCCAAATGCTTACGGGCAAACCGGTATTTATTGCGGGGGGATGAAAATGGCCACAAGCTACCGTGACTTTCAAGATCGCATCCTGTTTGTCTCCGATGGAATATCGCATGGGACAACCTGGATGACAGTTTACCAGAAGCCGAGCGGGGCGCTAAAGAGGGTTGTGAGTAAGTTTCTGCCGCTGCGCAAAACAAGGGAAGAGGCCCAGGCAGATCTGGACAGGTTTGCCAAGGCCAGGGGCCTGGAGCGGAAAGGGGAAGGTTAAATGGCTAAAACAAAAATTGAGTGGGCTACCCATACATGGAATCCGACAACCGGCTGCTCTCCCGTTTCGGAAGGTTGCCAAAATTGTTACGCAAGACGCATGTCTAAAAGGCTGGCCGGGCGGTATGGCTATCCGTCAGACGAGCCGTTTCGGGTTACGCTGCACCCGGACAGGCTGGAAGAGCCGTTACGGTGGAGAAAGCCAAGACGTGTATTCGTCTGCTCGATGGGGGATCTCTTTCACCCGGACGTGCCGGCAAGTTTCATAACACAAGTCTATGAAGTTATGGCTGAAGCAAGGCAACATACCTTTATCGTCCTGACAAAAAGACCGGAGCGGATTATCCCCGTTCTCTATGGTGATGAAGGGCGTTGGTATCTTGGCGGCGGCGATTATCTCCCGAACATCTGGCATCTAACCACGGCTGAAAATCAAGAAATGGCCGACAAAAGAATGCCGGAATTATTAAAACTGCGGGGGTATTCTGCCGGATGGCCAGTGTTAGGGGCAAGTGTGGAGCCGATGTTGGGGCCGGTGGATTTGACCTATATTCAGTTTGATAAGTGGACGAGGATGAATGTTCTCGAAGGTTGCGGCATAACAACTCGACCAGGTGCCATGGGGCAGATGTTACCAAATGCCTTTTGCGAAAAATTTGACTGGGTAATTGCGGGCGGGGAAACAGGCCCCGGTGCAAGGCCGATTCACCCGGATTGGGTACGGAGCTTAAGAGATCAATGCCAAGATGCGGGGGTGAGCTTCTTTTTTAAAGGCTGGGGCGAATGGCACCCGGTAGAAGATTACGGCGATATATATTTATCCAATCGCCAGGTAGAATTTCGGGTAATCAACCCGTGGGGTGAAGATGAAACTAAGACGCCAATTACTCACATGACCAAGGGAGTGGCAGGTTTGAGCAGGGTTGGCAAGAAAGCCGCTGGCCGCCTGCTGGACGGGCGGGAGTGGAACGAGTTTCCAAAGGTGAAAGTGTGAAAAAAATAAGAACTGGATCAAAAGTCAAATTTAGACAGGACGGTAAATTGTATGAGCGTTTGTGCGTCTATCTGGACGGACACGATGTCAGAAAGGTAGTTTCCCCGGATTCGCCGGTGGGACAGGCCATGCTGGGGAAATCACCGGGGGATAAGTTTACGGTCAACACGCCGGGTGGACTGGCGGAAGTTGAAATACTAAAAGTTAATTAATTACTATTCGGAGGCTTAATAATGGCTAACCCTCAACCGGACAAATTTACGCGCATTTCAAACGAACTTTTTGAAGCGATAATGCAGACTGATTTCAGTAAGCGCCAGCGCAATATTCTGGACCTTATAATTCGTGTCAGCTATGGATGCGGCAAAAAGTTTGCCTATCTAAGACCGTCAGATTTTGAAGTCGTTGGAGTTTATAAAAGTCACATTAAAAAAGAGCTTGATTATTTGACCAGGGCAAAAGTGATCTTTAGGGACGGGGAAAGAATATCTCTAAACAAAGATTACGACCAGTGGAGGGTTAGCCTAAATAAAATATCCGACCATGAAAAACTAAGCGCAATACTAAGAAAAAATCTATCAGGAGAGGTTACTAAAACAGTAACTAATTTCACAGATGGTGTTACTGAAATAGTAACCGAAATTACTGAAACAGTAACTAAAAACAACCCCGAAGATGAAGGACAAGTTACCAAAACAGTAACCGATGGTTACCAAAACAGTAACTCAGAGGTTACCAAAACAGTAACCGACACCCCCCCCTCAACCCCGATAAACACGAGCCCCGATGGGGGCCTAAAGAAACTTAAAGAAAGTACTAAAGAAACTACTACTACTAACTTAGATAGTACCTTAGGAGGTACCCCGGAGCCGGAAGAAAATGACATTAGCAGTAGTAGCCGTAATATTTTTAAATTCTTCGAAGAAAACATGGGACTACTGTCGCCGTTAGTTGCTGAAAAACTGGACTACTGGATTGACGATACGGAAGAAGCACTTGTCCTTTATGCCCTCGAAAAAGCCGTTCTTGCCGGAAAGCGTAATTTCAGCTATACCGAAGGCATTCTAAATAACTGGACAAGCCAGGGGATCCGAACACGGAAAGAAGCCGAGATTGCTGAGCAGGAGTTTCAAAGGCAGAAAGAGCAGAGCCGTCATCCACCGCCGGGAGCGGCAAAAAAAAGAGAGCCGCCACCCCTGACACCGGAAGAGAAGGCTGAGATAGAAAAAGCTAACGCCAAACTGCGGGAATTAACTCAGCAGATCGGGAAGGAGATGAATTTTTCATGACCCTGAGGGAGAAATATAAATATCTATTGGCAGGGTTTGAAAGCTTTAACTTTACGGATGAGCAGCTGCAGTTTGCGGTATTCAGCCTTGAAAACGCCAGGCTGGATATGGAGAGTTGCCTCTCTTGCCAGGGCGATATTTGCAAAACAACGGTCAACCGGCGGACCAGTGTGGATGGAAGGACTGGTGAATTTATTGGCTGGGACTACAGCAAGCAGGATGGCGGGAGGTTTTACTACGCATTGCTGCCTAAAGGTTGCGGTTTATATAAACGTCCCTGTTTTGCGCTATTTGAATGTCCGGGAGTTGTGACGCGCAAAGAAGAAATAGCCGCTATACTCCGTAGGGTGAAGAATCGGGAAGAGAAGCGGGAAAAATTACAGGTTTACGGCTGATGTGAACACTTCCGGACGTATAAAAAAAGAAGGTGATCTGATATGCGTGGGCAAATGCAAAAAGCTAAAGCTGGAATACAGAAAATCGTAACCGGCTTTCGTAGATTGAATATGCCGGAAGACCCCTGGTATCTCCCTTCCCTTGTTTTAATATTCATTCTCTCAATCGGCATATTCAGTGTTTCCTTTATCAGTAAAGCAAAAATAAATGAACTGCATACCGAGCTTGAATCCTTAAGAACCGAGATCATTATTCAGAGGACACAGGTTGATTATTCGCGGGAACTGGTCAGGGAGATAATCAGCGAACTGGTCAGATCGCGCCGAGTGAACGAGGACCTGCACCGACGTATGGAACGGTGGTTGGATGAGTGGGACATGCAGGAGTTTGAAGCCACAGCGTATACGCATGTTGCTACCCCCGGCGTAGCGGACATCAACGGCAGCGGTGACGGCATTACGGCCACGGGGACGCTGGTGCGGGAGGGTGTTGTAGCTGTAGATCCGGCAGTAATACCGCTGGGATCTAAGGTATGGGTACAGGGGCGAGGTTGGCTGAGTGCGGAAGATACCGGCGGTGCAATCCGGGGTAACAGGGTGGACATATTTTTGCCCATCCGGGGTGAGGCGATGCGGTTCGGGAGACAAAGCGTGAAGGTGGTGCGGGAGAGGTGAAGAGAAAAGTAATCCTTGACCTTTGTGGGGGAACTGGTGCATGGAGCGAACCTTACCGAAAAGCGGGCTACACGGTACATGTTATCACCTTGCCAAAATATGACGTGACCAAAGTCGATCCTTCAGGGAATTGGATATATTTCATACAACAGGATATTCGTTGGGAAGATAGTTTGCTTATTGATTGCAGAGAGATATTCGGCATACTGGCCGCTCCGCCATGCACGGAGTTTAGTTTAGCAAAAGGCGCAACACCCAGAGACTTTGAAGCAGGGATGGAAATTGTATCCGCTTGTCTGAAAATTATTTGGCACTGCCGGATTAATGCGAAATTAAAATTCTGGTGCATGGAAAACCCCGTCGGCTTCCTGCGGCAATTTTTAGGAAAACCGGCATTTACCTTTGAACAATGGCAATTTGGCGATGACGGGATAAAGCCCACGGATTTATGGGGCTATTTCAAAAAACCAAAATTCTCAGTTAAAGAAAAACCCTGCGGCCTGACTAAGCGGTTCCCGAGTGGCCGGACGACCGGCAGGGGCTGGTCAATCCCGGTTGTGCCGGAAGAATACAGGGGGCTGGGGTTGGGCAGAGCAGCCTTAAGGGCAATTACCCCGCCCGGCTTCGCTCAAGCGTTCTTTAATGCAAACAAACAAAAGGTGGTGTACGAGAAGTGACCAGAGACGAAATAAGCAGCATAATAGAAAACTATAAACCCCATCCCGGATTCTTTGACCTTTCCAAAAAACCTAAATACCTTACTGAAAAGCAATATGCCCAGGTTTTGTATTTGCAAAACTTTATCGCAGAAGAAAACAAAAGAAAAGAATATTACCTGGAGCCTTTTAACAGGCACCTTTGGGACAAATTATCAGATCTGGCTGCAAAACTTCAGCAAATTATTTTCCGGTATTGGGGCAATGCGGTTTTTGAGACAGAGGGAATTAAAAAGGGTGGTGCATGAAAAGTGAAGCCGTGGCAGTTCATACAAAAACAAAGCCTTCCGTATGAAGCAAAATTAAGACATGCTGAGAATAAGGCTATTGAGTTTAAGGCCTGGGCATGGGAGCATGATCGCAGTCTTTGCATCAGTATCGGTGGCTTAGACAGTATCGTCCTGTATTATTTTCTCGAGGCTATAGGCGTCCACGCTGTGCCCGTTTCGGTGTCTGTGCTTGAGGATAAAAGTATCAGGGAGATTCATAAACAAATACCAGGCATGGTTTTTATTAAGCCCTATAAAAGTAAAGTTAAAGTTATTAAAGAACATGGCTTTCCGGTGATTAGCAAGGAGAAGGCCGGGAAAATTCAAATGTTGCAGAACCCTACAGAAAAGAATACCACTGTAAGAAATGCGATCATGACAGGGGATACCGGAGCATACGGAGGCTGGAGAAAAGGGACAAGAATGAGGCTTCCACAGAAATGGCTCGATCTGTTTGGCGGGTTAGAAAATGAAAAGTATGGTACCAATTATCAAACGGCTCCTTTTAAAGTCTCTCCTGATTGTTGCTATTGGATGAAAGAGAAGCCTGCTCACGATTGGCAAAAAACGAATAACATGATTCCTTACCTTGGTCTGATGGCATCAGAAGGTGGGCAGCGGGAGAAGAGTTTGATGCGAAACGGCTGTAATTATTTTGGTAAGACCGTTATACGCAGTTGCCCATTTGCAATATTCAACAAGGACGATTTACTGCAATTGGCGCTTGATTTAAAGGTGCCGGTACCGGACATATACGGTGAAATAGTGCGAGACGGCGATGGAGCCTTAAGAACTACCAGGGCACAGAGAACGGGGTGCAGTATGTGCGGTTTTGGCATCCATATCGAGAAGCGGCCTCACAGGTTCGATCGGCTCCGGGAAGACAGCTCCAAAGAATGGGAGTTCTGGATGTATAGGTGCGTAACCGACGAAGAGACCGGCGAAAAATATGGTTGGGGTAGGGTGCTGGACTATATCGGAGTGGAATGGGAAAACGAGTATGTAGAAATGAGGCAGTTGGCAATATGTGAAGGCGGTGCATGAGAAATGAGTAAACGAGACAAACTTTTCGACTTTCCTATGGAAGATGAATCCTTTGAGAAAGTGATGGACGACTTAGGAGTGGAGGTCGTAAAACAAAAACCTGATCAGCTGAAAAATATTAAATGGCTATCTACTTGGGGCAAGGTAAGCCCCTTAGTTGACAAAATCTGCGTCAATAAAAGCTCGATCAGTTTTGGTAATGAGGCGTTGCGGATGCTGGTTGACGGGAATAAAGGTAAAAAGATACGGCTTGCGGTAGCCGAATTCCGGGAACAGAAAGTATTGGTTATTAAAACCAGCGAAACAGGCTATGCAATAAAACAAGGGATAAAAGAAAAAATGGGTAGGGCAAGAGCGGGTAGCCCGGCCGTTATGCGGAAGCTTCGAGAACACGGCCTGTCATTGGGAGTTTACAAAGTCAAAAAAGCAAAAGGCGGCATAGTCTGCATTCCGGAGGGGAAGCAAATATGAAAGAATCCGACATCCGCAAGCAGATCCAGGACTATCTCCGCTGGACAGGCTGGACTGTTCTTTACCATCTTCAGGGGCTGGGGAGCTACCGGGGGATGAGCGACCTGCAAGCGCTGAAAGACGGACGAGCGGTTTTTATCGAGGTCAAGCGGCCGGGCGGCAAACAGAGTGATGTCCAGAAGAAGTTTCAGCAAACGGTAGAGAAGGCGGGGTTTGAGTATGTGTTAGCCAAGTCAGTTGATGACGTAGAGCATCTGGGCGGGGAGAAGCAGCTGCAGATCGGAAATGCTGGGAAGGGGTGGATGTGAAAAAAATGGCGAGGGTAAGAGCGGATCTGATTTTAAAGGCTTTACACAAGAAGCATACTGGAAAACAAATACCCGACGCTTTCTTTACTGAAGTTAAAAATGGACGTACGCAAATGGCGAGACCAGGGGAGCTTTTAATATTAGATGCCGTAGCTTTTAAGAAAAGCTGGGTTAATCCACTAATAACAGGCTATGAGGTTAAGGTTTCCCGTAACGACTTTTTGAGAGACGAAAAATGGCCCGCTTATCTACAATATTGCCATCAATTTTACTTTGTCTCTCCTGCCGGTGTTATAGAGATGGAAGATTTATCAGAAGGAATAGGCTTGATACATTACAACCCGGAAAAGAAAACGCTTCGAACTAAGCGCAAGTCCAATATTAGGCATATTGAGATGCCCTTGGACATGCTTTATTACCTAGTTATTGCACGTGTAGAAAATAGCGAACACCCATTTTTTCGGAACAAAAGGGAGTATTTTGAAGCATATCTTGAGGACAAAAAGGAACGCAAAGCCATGGGCTATGTTGTTGCATCTAGGATGGCCAAGGACATATCGGAATTAGCAACAGAAAACGAGGAAATGAAGAGAGAGCTATCTTCTCTGCGAAGGCAAAAGGAAGAATTGGACAAAATTAAAGTGGTTTGCAAAGCAAAAGGACTATCAACATTTTGGGGTTTTGATCAAGAATTGGAGAAGGTGCTTTCTCAAAAAGCATCTGATAGGGTTTTATATCAAGTAGACGAGCTCATTAAACAGGCGGAAAAGGTTAAAAAGATGTTGATGCCGGAGGTGAGCTGCATGTGAAACGCAAAAGAGCCGGCGCCGTCCGTTTGAGCGACCACGCGTATGAGCGCTGGAAGCTTCGGGTAGCTCCGGCAAAGCGGGCCAGTGTTGCAGACCGGATCAGGCGCCGCATAGCGGCAGAATTAAAAATGGGTGCTGAGGTGAACCGCATCAGGCCGGTAGACACGAATATGTACCGTTCCTACTCCATACGGGAAGCGGAAGTATTTATGCTTTTCGTGCATCTGGGGCTTGAGGGGCGGCTGCGGGAACGGCCCGGGAAGATATGGGGAATAAAATAACAAAACGGAAAGGATGAAAAACATGCCGAGGAACACCTTAGAGGACCTTAATAATCACCTCTTCTGCCAGCTTGAACGGCTGAACGACGAAGAAATAAAAGGAGACAAGCTACAGGAAGAGATCACCAGGGCGAAAGCGATCTCCGATATCGCCACGCAGATAATTTCAAACGGAACCCTGGTGCTGAAAGCACAGACGTTTGTGCAGGAATATATGCCGCTTACCAGTGGCAATAAAGGCAAGCAGGTGAAAAAGTTTCCAAAACAGTTAAATGCAAAATTCTTGGGGGAATAGAAAATGCCCAAAAAGATTTACTTTGATGAACATATTGAATATTTAAGAGAAATTTCTCCGGGAAGATATAACGACGAAATAACCGGGCTGTTTAACAAAAAATTCGACATGAACGCAACAAAAGGTGCAATAGCAACGCTGAGACAAAAACACCGTATTCTACTAACCGTGCCAAGGGCAAGAAAGCAATATACACAGGAACAGTTGGACTACCTAAGAAAATTGAGCGAAAAAGGACTATTTAATGCCGAGATAACCAGAAAATTTAACAAGCTTTTTGGTACCAGCAGAACAGAAAACGGCATCCAGCAACAGCGGATCAAATACGGAATATACACCAGCGCCAGAAACTACTGGAAAAAAGGACACATTCCTTTTAACAAAGGTAAAAAAGGCATTTCTTATCCAGGTATGGAGGCCACCCAATTCAAAAAAGGCCACAAGCCGCAGACTTGGGTGCCGGTGGGCACAGAAACCATAGACAAAGACGGCTATACAAAGATAAAAGTGGCAAACCCTAACAAATGGAAATACAAGCACCGGTTGATCTGGGAAGCTACAAACGGCCCGGTTCCTCTGGGACATGCAGTTCTTTTCGGAGACGGAGATAAGCGCAATTTTGACATAGACAACTTAATTCTTGTTTCCCGGGCACAGCTGGCAAGGATGAATCAACATGGTTTAATCCATGATAACACTGAACTTACAAAAACAGGAATTATTATCGCAGATATTTATAACAAAATAGGTGAGCGAAAGCGAGGGGAAATAAAAAAGCATGGCCGCAAAAAGCGCAAATAAAAAGCCTGTAAGCTGGGGACGCTGGGAACCTTGGGAGGACGACTTCCTGAAAGTTGGTATGGTAAGGTGCCGCTAAAAAGAATTTCTGTTCACTTGGGCAGATCAGCTTCGGCGGTAAGCCAACATGCACTTGTGCTTGGAATACGCAAAAAGCGATCGCCAAAAATTAAACAAAACAAGTACAGACTCATAAGTGCCGGCGTCAATTATAAATATGTTTTGCCGGAGGAAAGCTGGCCGCAGATTGAGCATTTCCTGGCAAGTTTCTGCAAGTATGCGCTGGTGGCGGAGGTAGCCAAGAGGAAGATCGACGTAAGTTTGTTTTTAAAAGAGTATGTAAAAGCGTACGGGTAACAAGAGGCGGGGATGGTATGAAAGCTGAACAGCGCAGTATGAAAGAATCCTGGATTCAACTTCAATTAATATTTTACGATTTAACTCTAATATGGGAAGAGTTTTTACCACATGCCCGGGAATGTTGGCAATTGCAGCGTGAATACCTAGGCGCTGGGAATTGTCATGATTGGTGGAAATCCCGTTTTTACGATTTCTATATTGGTCACGGAGTGAATAATAGGCGCGATTTTGGTGCTTTTAACAAATTCCCTGTTTTTTGGCAGCAATATGGTCATCTATTGCAAAGGGGGAGGATCTGAATGCCAAGAAGCACAGAGTCTGTTAATTATGCAACACAAGGGAGGTCAAATCAGTGCGTAAACTTATAACCATTGATGGTTTAATGCGACTGTGCGGTTATGCTTGCGATACAGAAGAAAACAATGGTTATGGATGTAATCATCCTGACAACGAAGAACCAACATGCCATACGTATAGTTGTCCAATAGCCACAGAAGCAAGTTATAATGATTTGCTTGAGCTTGATCCTGGTTTGGCAAAAGAGTATGAATATCAGCTTGCTTACAAAGATCCAGAAGAAGAAAGTCTGGATAGCGATTGGATGGTACAGCACAACGTTTAGTAGCATAACAAAGATGGCCGGACTGTTAAAAATGTGCAATATTATGTTAATTATGCGAAGGAGGGAAAGCTGATGGGTAAATATATCCATTATAAAGAGGCATATAAAGAGGCAAAAGCAGAAGGAAGACTTGTGATATTGCCCTGTAAGATAGGAGATACCATATACTGGATTGAAAATGCAAAAATTAAACAAGGCAAAGCTTGGCAGTTTGGATATGAGAACTATTTATGGGTAATTGTTAGCACTACGAAGACAAAAGCTGTTGTGTTAAAAGCGGATTTAATTTATTTAACAAAGGAAGAGGCTGAACAAGCTATAAATACCTGTGTATAACAAAGAGAACGAGCTGTTAATTATACGTCATATGAAAAGCAGATACCGAAATTGCGGACAGAAAATCGACTGGAGTTAATTGCACATTAGGGCAGAATTTTTACGTGGGTTGAATGTTAACCCGCGGAAAATTACTGGAGGTGAAAGGGATGTGAGACGCAAAAAAGCCGGCGCCGTGCGCCTCAGCGACCATGCCTACGAACGCTGGAAGCTTAGAGTAGGCCCAGCTAGTAAAAACAGTGTAGCGAATCGGATCAGGCGCCGCATCGCGTCAGAGTTGAAGTTGGGTGCTGAGGTGAACCGGAACGGCGCTCTGGAGATAAAAGTAAGACCCGGGGTGTGGGCAATATGCTATCCGTCACTCATGGGTGGCTGGGAAGTGGCTACGATCATAAGAGAGGGGTGGGAGGAAGACATGGAAGAAAAGGCGATATATGGCGGGGGAAACGAAGATAGGCTGGGCAAAGAACAATACGAGGCTACACAAAATCTTTTACTAAGCCAAGCTGCATTGATAGCTATGCTGCCGCTGGAAAAGTTTATTAGAAGCATTAACTGCGCTGATTCGATTGGCTCTATTCTTGACCCTACGCTATACCAAAAAGTTTTGTACGGCCAGGGAGCAGACAACTGGCAGACGATCAAAGACATAGCGGCAGCGGCATTGCAGTTAAAAAAGGCAGTTAAGAAAGCTGAGGAAAGATATATTGCAAGAATAGAAAAGGAGCGTGAGAGCCCATGAATCCCTTTGTTTTAGGTATCATCGTCGGCGTAATACTAACCCTGTTTTGTATCTTCTGCATCGACGCATGGGATCGGAATAACAGGCTCAGCGACAGCGAAATAGAGGCATGGGAAGACTGGTGCGAGGAGTGGGAGCGGCGGAAGAGCGGATACCAACCCAAAACGGAACCCAAAAATGCAGAGCCGCCGGAAAGAATAAGAAGAGCGCGGATATGGAGCCGTGAAGTACCAGCGCCAAAGTTCGATCCGCCACCACCGCCGCCAAAACAGCCGGAAGCGCATTTGACGGTCAAGCTTAAAAGGGAGCATAGGAATTCATGACCGTCTCAACTTTCTTTCGTGGCTGGAAAGCGCATTACGACGAAGAGAAGCAGACCTGGTTCTACGAAGACGGGCAACCTGTAGGGGTCGGAGAAAAACCCTGTCGCCGTTGTGGCCGGCCGCCTACTCCGGAAGGCATCGATGCCTGCCTGGGGTATATTAAAGGTGCGGTAAGTGCTTGTTGCGGCCATGGCGTTGAAGAAGGGTATACGATATATCGGAATAAGGAGTGTGAAAAGTAATGCTTATAGACGCCTCAACGCCAATTAAAGATTTTATGGACTTTCTTAATAAAAAGAAAATATGTTCAGTTCCTTGTAGAGTTGTATTATTGCCGGATAACGATACTGTGGCGGGCGAAACTGGAATAGGTTTTGCGGCTTATGTTCCCCGCTCCTCGCTGATGTATGTTGCTGGAAATTTGTCCGGGCTTGAAGACTTAACCCCGGGAGAGCAGTTTGAAGCGGTACTGCAATCAATAGCGCACGAATATATACACCATATTCAAAATATCGAGTGCAGGGACTTTAACGAGGAAGAGGCGCATGCGCGGGCAGAGGAATTAGTAAGAGAGTATTATACAAAGGAGCGTGATCCATAATGCCAGAAACCAAGACCCCAACCCAAACCCAAAACACAAAACCTGATCGGACTTACCCCTGCTGTATGTGCCCGGCGACCTATTCCGATTTTAACGAAGATGTATGCGATCCCTGCGGCTTTATAAAAACTTTTAACGACGATCGGGGCTGGACGTTTTTTGTCCGTGGCGGCATCGGAGAAAACAGCTATAAAGCTTTCTACTGGAAACCGGACAGCAGGAGAACAAAGGGCTGCACTATGGTGCCATGGCGAAAAAGTTTTGCCGAGGCGCAGATCGACTTGAATTTGCTGGGCAAGAAAAAAGGCTGGAAGGAGCGTGAAGCAAAATGAGCGACATCCAGCGCATGGCGACAGAACTGCTTGGCGAAGAAGATACTTGGTTTGTAGTGCCGGAAAAGAAAGAACGCAGTACGCCGCATAGCGATAAGCCGCACCGTTTCCCTTCCAGCATTACGGGAAGGCAGGCCAGGAAGGCCAGGGTCCGGCGCAAGATGGAGAAACAAAGCAGGATGAAAAATCGATGAAATTCTACATCGCTTCACGCCTTGAAAACGCCGTCCGGGTTCATGTCCTTGCCGAAACGCTTTCATCCTGGGGTTGGACTCACACTTACGACTGGACAACCCACGGCTGTATCTTAGGCGACGAAAAAGCACTCCAACGCGTGGCTAAAAAGGAGCTTCGCGGCGCGGCACAAGCGGATCTGTTTATCGCACTACTTCCAGGTGGCCGGGGGACACATACCGAGCTGGGCATTGCTCTTATGAGCGGGTGCAACATCGTTCTGCATTCGGAGGATCCGGCGCCGTTTGATATAAATAGTCCGGAAACCCGCTCTTTTTACTGGCTTTCCGGGGTGGAGCGGGTATGCTGTCCCTATCCGGATTTGGTGTGGTGGTTGAAAAAGAGGTATGAAGTTGTAGTGAAAATATGAAAGGAGTGGGTGCCGCGGTGGCAGCCAAACGAAGGCACAATTATTACAGACAGGTGGAAAGAATGCTTTACGACTACAAGACATACGACATTGCTATTCGCAACCTTGAAGCAGAGCTGGAGAGTATAATGCCCCAAACGTCGACATCTGTGGTCAAACTTGGCGAGGGCTCCACCGCAACGCCGTTTACATCCAAGACTGAGGACTGGGCGATAAAGAGAATCGAAAGCCCGCGGGCGAAGCGAATACTGAAGTTGCTTGCAGAAAAAAAGAGATTTAAAAAGGGCGTTAAGGAAACCAGGAAGCAGCTGACAGACGAAGAAAATACTCTTGTGTGGATGCGGTACGATTTAGAAAAGCAGCACCAGGAAATTTGGGAAGCTATGCACATGAGTCGGAGCACATACTTTGAATTCAAGAATAAAACGATAGAGAAGATAGCTCGATATTTGGGGCTTTTATAAGGTGTCAAATAGTCTGGACTTTTTCCGGACTCACAGGGCGGTTTTTCTGTGTTATACTGTATTGTAGCAGGAAGTGAAAAGAAGGCCCGCCTGGGGGAGGCGGGTTATTGATTTGTTTGTGTTGCAGGAATATTCTATCCCTTGTCGAAGTAAGAAGAAAAAGATAAAGGGAGGAAAAAAATGTTTAAGATAGGGACCACATATAATCTTAAATTCAGGGAGTCTTCTGGTAGAGAGCATACGGTTATGAACTGCACTGTTGTTAATTATGATGAGGTTAATGGGCTTCTTAAAGTAGACCAAGCAGGTAAAGAAATTATTTTTATGATTAGAAATATAACGTTTCATTCGGCAGAAATTTCTTAAGAGCCTCCGGGCTCTATTTTATTTCGGCGGAATAATTTTGGAGCGTGATACTATGGCCCGTAGGCCAAAGCAGCCCTGTTCTTTCCCCGGATGTCCAAATCTTGTGGAGGCGGGTACAGGGGGCAGATGCGAAAAGCATAAGCGCCCCTCATGGGAAGGGCGTCGTGGCTTTGAAGGATATAAGGGTGAGTATCTTAAAAATAGAGCAGTAGTATTAAAGGATGAACCTGTCTGCCGCATCTGTGGAATACGGCCAAGCACTACGGTTGACCACATCATACCAAAATCAAAAGGCGGGAGCGACCAGAGAGAGAACCTTCGCGGCGTTTGCAAAAGCTGCCATGATAAAAGATCGCAGCGTCAGGCAGCGGAAGGACGGCAATACCACAGGGGGTAGGGGGGGCTAAATCTCTGGCCGGCAAACCACCCAAGG
>Ga0265293_10003390_pt1 | contig 29645 bp, 44 predicted proteins | sample Munlanlewell138R_FD_192505 | JGI IMG/M metagenome (GOLD analysis project Ga0265293, IMG submission 192505) | Leachate microbial communities from a municipal landfill in Southern Ontario, Canada - Leachate well 138R | ecosystem: Engineered > Solid waste > Landfill > Unclassified | place: Canada... | reverse complement strand
TACGGCTTTTTATTATATATGTATGCATTGCTATTGTCGCCACCTATGTACCAAGGGTTAGAATCCTGTCCGATTATCCCCGTGCGCGCTTGAATTGTACCGGAAATAAAGGCGTTGTCTGTAAATAGTACACCACCCATCGATTCTGCACCGTATATTTTTGTATGCTTTGTTAATATCGCTCCGTTGCTTAAATCTATCATCGTGCCGGAAACGATCTCTTGCGTTGCGGGGTTTATTTGAAAGTTAGCGCTTTTTATTACTCCTGTTGTTATGTTTTCGCCGTTTATAATCGATTGCCCCGATGTTGATAGGCTTGAAAACGTCACCATGCCACTGATAGTAATATCAGCCGATGCAAGCGTTATTTCGCCCTGCCCGTCGGTGGTTGTTTTAAGCGTCAATCTTGAATAGTTTTGTCCTGTCGGTGAATTGGTTGTAAGCGTCAGATTATCCCAGCTCTGCGATACTTCCGTGAATCCGCTTTCCAAGTCTGTGACGCGCAGAGTGTTCCCCTCTACTGTGCGTTCTAAAGTGTTTGACTTGCCTTGTAACTGAATAATCGATTTCGACACGCCGTATGTTTCTTCGCGTCTTTCGCTGCCGTTCGACTTTATATCACTGTTTAACGCTTGTATGCCCGACAAAGTGTGATTTAATATTATCGTGCGTTTGCTTGTACCGTTCGTTAGCTTTACATCGATGCAATCGCCAACAGTCAAATACGGCAATCCTCGACATACCAATTGCACCGGCACATAAGAAAAATCTTTAACGAGTTCATATATCACATTCGCCATCGCGGATAGTTCTACCGCTGTTAAACCGTATGTGAGAAAATTGCCTTGAATTATATATGGATTATCGCCATCGCCGACCGATGCGCCTATATCGTTACTTTCCTGCCGTATAATAAGCTGCGATATTTTGCTTACGGTATAATCTTCGTATTCTAACGACTTACGCTGCCCAACCGTTATTTCTTCGACGGCATTTGTTGTATCAAGCGAAATGAAATTAAGTTGTCCGTAATTATCTATAACGCCGAACACGCCGTTTATTTCGCATATCGCTTCAAGCACTTCGCGCCCGGATATCTCGGTTGGTTCTATCGTTTTCTTCGGTAAATGTCCATGATCAAATTCAAGCTGTGTTTGTTTGACGGGTATGCCTATATAGTTACATAGGCTTGTGCGCATCGTAGCGATTGACACCATGCCCGTGCCGTCTGGATATAGTCCGTTATACCAATCGGCGACATTTACATCAAACAGCGTCATTCGGTCATATGCTGTTATCGTGCGGAAACGCCTGTCAGCCGACCGCTTGATTGAAGATATCGTGTACGCGCCGTATGGTATCTCAGCGCCGTCCACAAGCAATGTGATAATCAATTCGTCGCCCGCGTACAGTTCTGTAACGTCCGCACATTCGAATGTCAATGCTGACGCGTTACATTTGCCTATTTTTATATTTGCTCCGTCCGACAAAGAACTGTGAAATTTTACCGATTCAAATACAATTCGGTCATGCTCTATTACTACTTCCGCTTCGCCTCCTGCAAGCGGATAAAGCGTGTCAGACGGATATAATGTATTGGAGGGTAAGAGCGTTCCGGTCACTCTGAACAGTTCTATTTTATATCCGGTTCGTGGCGTATCTGATTTTAATTTGTTTTTTGTTGTGTTATCAATATTAATCATAATTTAATACTCGATTAACGCGATTCGAGCAGGCTCATATACAATCTCTGCGCTCGATACCGTATATGGCGTAAACACTATATCCGGCAAATAAAAATCTCCGGTACGATAACTATTATTATAGTCATCGTAATATTCGACCGATAATTTTCGTTCTGTTGTGTCGCTCATTGCGTTTTTTAGTAAAGCCAATAACGATTGCATTAGGCTTGTATTCAGATGCGGCGTTTCCCATTCAATTTTAGCAGGGTCATGCGCCAATACGCCGCGATGCATATATCCGTCTGCGTCGCGATACGGGTCAAGGTCAATCATTTGTGAGGGCGTTGCTTTATATGTACCGTGCTTGATGTATTTCAACGGTAATTGTGTACCGCCTAACTTTAATAAGTATCCGTTATACGCCATTTGTACGCCCCCTTTTTACACGGTTAATTTAATATGCCAGCGCGCTTTGTCCGGTTCGCTTCGCAAAGTCACGGTCAGCAGTTACTACACTATCGTACACAACTTTGCCGTCAAGCTGAATCGTATAATGCGCGTTGTTGTTCGCTCCGCGCATCGCGCTTGTGACAGCCGCGTATACACCTTGCGATACTGCTTCAACTATTTGATCATTGTTTGCTACAGCGGTGTGTCCGCCCATTGTGCCGACCATTTCTGGGCCCGCTTCACGCGCGATAAACATTTGCCCCGTGCCGACGAATCCACCGTCTGCTTTTAAAAACGCGCTCCCGCTTTGCATTGTGGGATAGCTTGTTGATGTTAACTTCTTAAAAAACGAAGCCACGCCGCTACTAAACGAATTAACGACATCTGTTAACGTGCCAATTGGATTGGTGATAATATCCATTATAGATATGTCGTAATCCAGTTTCATGCTTTTCATCGCGTCTTCGATGGCAGATTTTATTTTGTTAAGACCGCCTTTTTCTATAAAATCCCATGTAACAGCGAACCCGATTGTTAATGGAATTGTCAATGCCAGAGCTGCGCCTGTTACGCCAAGTTGCGAAGCTATCCATAATGCCCCAAGCGACATTTTTATAACGCCCCATATTTTTTCTTTAAGTGTGTCTGCTTTGGTAAAGTTATCGAAACCATCCAATACTAACTTAAAAGCTATTATTGTTAACCACAAATTTACTCCGAATTGTAAGCCATTGTTGATTACGCCAAGGTTTTTCAATGCGACACTGCCAAGCGCAGCACCTATACCGGATAATGTCGCGCCCATTAAATCATTCGTCTTGCTCTTGTCGAACAACTGTTTTATGCCAGCGAACAACAACGCGACCGATGCGAATGATAAGCCGAGCGGAACGGAGAATGTCATGCCTTTTCCGGCAAGCGTTCCAAGTGTCACACCGCCCAAAGCCGCGCCGAGTGCCGCCGTTACTGCGCCCAACAAATCATTATTTGGCGTATCGTCAAACAACATTTTTATACCGGCAAAAAGTAAAGATGCGGATGTGAATAACAATGATAATTGCAACGAAAACCCTAAGCCCTTACCCAAGAGCAAACCCAAGCCCGCGCCTAACAACGCACCGCTTATAGCGGTTTTTACCGCCGCTAATAAATCGTTTTCCGTTGTGCCGTCAAACAACGCGTTCACGCCATCATATAATATGTTCAATCCGGTAATAACCAACGTAAGCCCGATTGCTTGCGTGCCAATCTTGGCAATATTTGACAACATACCAAGCGCACTGCTAAAAGCGGCGCTAACTTTCCACAATAATATACCAGCCGCAATAAGCCCAATCGTTTTAAGTATGGTTCCGAATTTGGTATCCATCAAATCAGCCCATGATTTTATATCGTCCGTAATCCCAAGCCATTCTTTGGTTTGTGCAACTATTTTATTAAATTCAGCGCCGAGGTTTTTTACATTTTCGTCAACGGATACTTCTTCAAACATATCCGCATAGTTCGCCAACGCGCTTTCATCGCTTGCTTTTTGCTGTAATACTGTTAATTCGTCGAAACCCGCCAATTGTTTGTAAAGCTTTTTCGCTGACTTTGTTGTGTTGTCTATCTGCTCCGCATAATCAACCATAACGGATTTCGCTTTTGTCCAAGTAGACGAACCGGAAACAGCCGCAAAAAACTGATTGACAGCATTTGCTGCGATTATAAACCAGTTCGCGAGAGTTTGCACAACGGGCATTAAAGCGTTAATCACGGGCATAAGCGCCGCGCCTACAGCGTTTTTTACTTGTAAGGTAGTAGACGCAAACTTCGACATTGTTTCGTTTGCGTGTGCGGCGTCAATCCCGCCTATCGCTTTACTGTATAATACGAGGTTGTTTGTGCCTTCTATTATTGCGGACGTTATTTGTTTTAAGATAAATCGCATCGCGCGATACAGCGCAATCCGTTTGAGCGAATCTAAGAATTTGCTCAAGCCGCTCGCGCTTTTTTTTGCGGTTTCGCCAACTTTTTTAAGTTGATCGCTCGCACCTCCGGTGGTTTTTCCAAGCGAATTTAATTCACTTTTGGCGCTTGTCGCTTCGCTCGTCATTGTGCTAATACTATCGGCGGCTTGCTCCATGTTTTGCGACATAGCTTTCATGGGCGCGCTATCAGCCGCAGAAGCGACGGCACTTTTTAGCGTGTCCATGCCTTTAACGTTCAAGTTTATTGAAACGGATTTTAAACCGTCCATTGCGGACGATAAATCCGACAACCGTTTCAGTAGACTTTTATTAACTGCCTTTTTTAATACAAGAAGCGAATTAGTAAGCGCGTCAACGCCGCTCGCCGCATTTTCGCTTTTCGACTGTATTTCTATTTGCAGTTCATCAATCGTGACCGCCATCCGATTCACCACCTTTATCATCAAACCGCTTGTTCCATTGCGTCATAAACGACGCGAACCGAGCGGACGCATTAAGCGCTTGTATCTCTTGTATTTCTTTTTCGGTTTTTGCGGCGGGCTTTTGGCTTGTTTCCTGCCCGCTATTATTTGTTCCGTAAGGATTTTTGTGATACGGTATGGGCTTTGTGCCAGCTTTTGCAAAGGCATGTAATATAGGCGAAACAAAGCATAGAGCGTCATACACATATGCGCCTTGTAGCCATGCGTCGTGGTTTACTCGCTCACGCTTCATTTCAAATGCTTTTTCATAGTAAGCAAGCTGCGAATAGTCTCCGTGCCAATACTCGTTATACGGAACGCCCATAGACATATAAGCGGGGCATAGCTCGTCTGCCAGTTCCGCAAAAGTCAACCATTTTACATCGGAGGGTGAATCTAAATCTTGTCGCCCCGGTTCACCCTCCACTGCACGTTTCCCTTTGGCTGCAAAGACTCATGTACTTCATTTATCATTTCGAGCAATATTTCAAGTAAAGAGCCGTCCTCATTTGCGTCTTTAAGTTCTAATAGAATGTTCTCTCTGATTCGGTTAGATACAGTTGAATGATTAGCTTCAAACGCCGCCTTGAACAAATCCTCTGTCATAGTAAGAGGTCTGTTACCGTTCGCAATCTCAGCGAGTATTCCGGAGCGGTCGAGACGCTTTACAACATCTACCGTATATGCAAGGGTATAGTCCCTGCCGTTGTACTCAAAATCAAGTGTAGTTCTCGCCATGTTTTTAATATCCCCTCTCTATTAAGCGGCGACCGTAATCGGAGTAGACGGCACAATTACAATTTTCATATCAACAACTTCATTCACGCCAGCGCCCACCACATAAGCGGTTATCGTACCGGAAAACGCAAACTTGCCGGACGCGCCATTCGTGCCAAACCATACTTGAAATTTTTTCGTTCCGGTCAGCCCGGCGATAGTGTCCATATTGTCCTCGTCGTAGTTCGCCGTAAATTCAAGCGCCTGCTGGTCTTTTATTCCTGCTATGTACGTCCGCGCCGCTTGCGAAAGCGTGGTTGTATCAAGCATTTCCGGCGCACCGCCTAAATCTGGAAAATCCTTTATATCGCAAACATCTTTCCAGTCGGGTGTTTCCGTCGCGCTGGAATCATACTTTAATGCTATTGGATATGTAGAAATTGCCATATTCTATCCTCCTTTAAGACTTGGTAATTGCGGTTGAAGGAACAATAACAATTTTCATATCAACCACTTCGTTTACGCCAGCGCCGACTACATATGCTGATGCCGTTCCGCTCCATTCGAAGATGCCGCTTGCGCCATCCGCCCCAAATTCAAGAGTAAATGCGGTGGTGGTCGTGAGCGCGTTTGCTGCCTCATAAGTAGCGGCCGTGTAGTTTGCGGTAAACTCTAAAGCCTGCTGGTCTTTTTCCCGCTATGTAAACTCTCGCCACGTCTGAAAGCGTTGTCGCGTCCAACATCTCCGGTGCTGCCCCTAAATCGGGGAAGTCTTTTATATCACATAACTTTGTCCCGCCCGCTTTAAGCGTTATCGGATATGTGCTTATAGCCATAATTTACCTCCTATAAATTATTTTGTCTGTACTAATCGTCGCCCTGTATCTTGCGACCATCCTGTAAATCGTCTTGTCTGCGTTCGGCACTTCGGCGGGCGAACTGCCTATGCGCACAAACCCCATGTCCTGCATCTCGTCGTCGATAATTGCCATTATTGCTTTACACTCGGTTTTGCGCCCGACAGATTTGTTAGAATAAGCTTCCCATTGCCACATGACTGTCGCATGGTTTTCTTTCCCCGATGAATCCAGCGAGCGCGAGTATGTGCTGTTATCCAATTCGCGCCCTATGGAAGTAGGCATGTCCGCTGGTGTTGGCTGTTTCTCGCCGCTTGACGGATTCATATTTGGATACTTGGCTCGTAGCGCGGCTATCACGGTGCTGTATACTTCATTTTCCACATCAACCATTACCGAATACCTCCCTCGCCAACTCCGGCGCAACCCGCTCAAGCTCTCTTGCGGTTTTCCACATGAACAGATTCGCTTCTATGCCATATGTGTGCCTAACCTTGTCGCCATCGTAGTACCACCAGCCGCCCAGATTCGCGCCTTGCCCCTTGCCATACTCGCCTATCGTCATGCCCAGTTCCGTGCCTTTTGGGTGTGGCGAACCGCCTGCTGGGCCGTTGTGCCGAACGCCAGTACCAAATTCCAGCCAGATTGCATTGCCGCCTGCCACGACCACGCCCTTGTCGCCATCACGATAACCGCGTATACTTGACAGCGTTTCGCCTGTGTCAACGTGCCCGACTTGATTTATGGCGTAGTCCTCGCCGTGCTTTAGCATGAGATCAATTAATTTGAGTGTTTTTTTATTAAGTTCCCGCTTATACTTTGCCAGCTCTTTTATCGCCGCCTTGATGGATTCCTCCGAAAGCTGAATAGTGATTTTCTGCATTAGCCATCGCCTTCAATCGGTTCTTCTGGTCCTTCGGGTTCTTCGGGATCAATTGGCTCCTGCTTTACGACTTGCGTTACGCTAACCTTTTGTGCGTAAAACTTAACCGTATTAAGCGACGGCCTTATGCCTACAACGCGGTAATTGTGCGCCGTGTCGGTCGTGCCGTCCGCTTTGATGTTCGGCGTTACGCCCCACCACAGGATGGATTCAGGCGTGAGGGTGAACCCGGCCTTGTCGACAACAATAACCACCGTGTCGCTTGCCTGTACGCCGAACATCTGCACATCTGCTTCGGATTCTATGTAGGCCACATTCCATGCGGTCTTGGTCGGCGCGGTGTAGGTTATCTCGTACTCTCCGAGGCTGTTTTCGTGTTCATCGGTCAGTTCGGTTTTGCCGGAATAGTTGGCGTACCAGATGGGCTGTGCGTTTTTATTAAGCGTCCGCATAAACTACACCACTATCGCGCGAGCAATAACATGCGCGCGGATATAAGCAATCATATCTTCGTATTTAAACGACCTGTGAACGCCGTTTTCAATATGTGCAACTTGATTTTCCGCTCCAATAAGCCCGTAACCGGCGACAACCGCCATTAACTGTGTCGGTTCGTACTGCGCTGGCACATCCGTCACGCCGTCCGGCGTTTTGCCGCTATACAACCATGCAAGGATCTCGTTCTTCGCAAAAGATAAGAACACGGCAAGCTGCGCGTCCAAATCTGTGTCGGTTATGTTCATTAAAGATTTTACCTGTGCCAGTTTTTCGGCGTCAGACATGCCGTGTTCCCCCTTATGCTGTTTTTATTTAGGTAATCGCAGTAGCAATCTTCGCATTGCCGGTGCCGCGAATCTTGCCTGCCGCGTCAACGTAGATAACTTGGAAATACTTGTTCTCGACGGCGGCGTACTTGAACCCAGCCTCGTACTCGGCGGCAAAAGCTGCGTGGGTTGCGCCAGCGGCGTTGTCGAACGTGTCACCGACCTCAACAGTCAGTGCGTCGTTAAGGCCGGTAGCGGCGTAGGCTTTCCACCCGTAAGAAACGTTGGTGGGGTAGCCTGTTACGGTAAAGGAAGCCTTGTTTCCACTAATCGAAGCGTCTTGCTTGACTTCAAGGGTAGTCAGCGTAGCCGCGCCCAGCTTGACAACCTTTGAGCTGTCATACAGGTAAGCCGCGTAGTGCTTATCAGCGGTGAATGTGGTAGATTTGTTGACGATGTTCCGCGCGTCCTCTACCTGTGTACCGCGCTTCATAAACAGAGCAACCGCGCCGGGTTTTACGATGTATGCCTTATCGGTTGTGGCTATTTTATTAGACAGCACCACATAACAACCATAAATCATACCGACCACGCCGCCGATAACCGCTTTTGCCGCTATCTCTGACGCGGGTATCCATTCTTTAGCATCGCGCAGAGCTGCATAAGTAACGGCACCTACAAACAGATACTTATCGCCCTCAAAATCTTCTCCCATTTTTACAAGAGCATTATTGATATCGTTCGGTGTAACCGACACGACCGGATATATCAATGTCGCGTCGTCAAGTGCCGACAATACATCGTTGTCAACCTTGCTCGCTATGGAGGTTAAGAGCTGATTCCCAATTTCGCCGACGGGATTACCATAACCGGACAAAACAGCTTCGTCAGAAATCGTAGCGCCGCGTCCAACTTTCTTTACGGTCACAGGCTGTGATGATGCGGTCAGTTCGGATATGGGTATATCTGCCAGTTCGGATACGTCCGTCGCGTCGCCGATATATGCGAATTGAGGGAGCGTCACTGTATCGCCCGGCTGCCCGACAAGAGTGTTGTCGACCTTGCACAGCGGAGTAAACTTCATCGCGTTTACCAGTTTTCCCTCAATCATATCTGCGAGTACTTGCGGATTTATAAGACTTTCAAGTTTGGTTTCGTCTGCCATATATTAAGCCTCCGTTAATTTTTTGTAGACTTCGGGCTGTTCGTTATAAATCTTTAATCGTTCCGTATAGCCCATTTCGTTGAATTGTTCTTTTGTTATTTCAGCACCGCCGCCGTCGCCACCTCCGGCGGGCGGTTTGGTGTCACTTGCCAGCGCGGCGGCTCGTTCGGCTCTTTTTACATTTTCGATAAACGTTTTTTGCGCTGTATTGAATTTTGACATATCGCCGTCCGCTAATGCTTTAGCAGCGTCACCCGCTAAAACCTCGTCATAGCCAAGCGCCATAAATTCCGCTTTGCTTTTTGTCACGGCATTTTCTTTTCGTAAATCGTCCAGTTCTTCTTTTATCGCTTTTTCCGTTGCGAGCCGGTCAGCTTCTTTTTGTTCTTCCTCGGTCTGTTTCGCTTTGAGTTGCCTTTTCACTTCCGCTAAATCAGACGCTGTTTTGTCAAACGTTTCTTTTTTGATATATCCTGTTAAGTCCGGTTCGGGTTGTTCGTATGTTTCGAGTAATGCTAATTTTTCCTCTGCCGTCATATCGGATCTGTAACCGTCTAATTTTGTAAAATCAAAAGCCATGCCGTTTTCTCCTTTGCGATTTAAGACTTCTCTGTCTGTGTGTGTATTTTATAGTGTTCTTTCACTTTCGTTGCGCTTTTTATAGTGCATCTCCGCACAATGTAAATAAAATAAAGAAACGCCGATATATAAGTCGGTTTAACAACTTAATTATCGGCGCTCATGGGCGCTCTGTTTGTTTTCGCGCTTTGTGATTATTTTGTTTTCATAGCCACAGCGCGGACATTTAATTTCAGCTTTGCCGTCAAGCTTTGCTAACAGCTTGTTACATTTTTCGCATCTCACATCACGCAATAGCACCACCGTCCTTGCGTACCGGCACATACCAGCAACGGCAATTTATGTGCGGTTTCGGAGGAATGTTGCCAACAGGATATATTTTGTTATGACGTTTTGCACATTCCGTGCATCTGCGCTCATCTTCCTCTGTTATCCACTTCACATATTCAACACCGTCGCTTTTATATTTTTTTATCAGCGCATCGTCTGTAACGGTTATTGCATATTGTCGTACCATGTTGCTCCACAGTCGGAGCGCTGTTTTTGTGTCGGTTTTGTTACCCTTGCCCGCGATGTATGCTTCGGCAAACCTCATTGTTTTTCGGTCTACTTCGTGATTATATACATATTTTGTAACAGGATCATATTCATCAAGCAACGCAAGCGCCACTAATGGAGTTATGTCACTATATTGATGTTTCGCGATGCGCACAAATGCTTGTTTCGCTTTTGTGTTCATTCGTCTATACATCGTTTTTGCCGATTTTATTGTATTTAATTCGTCAAAACCAGCCACTCGAAAATTAAGAAATTCTCTAATAAAATATTTGTTGAGTTTTGCGACTTCCGTATCAGCGCGCCTATGCGGATTCATTTAATTCGCGCTCCCATTCAGACACGACTTTCGCGTAATGCTCTGCGCTCATGTTAGCGGCATCTTCTGGATCGGGGAACATTCCGCAATGTGTAAATGCCAGTTTCGGCGCGATTTTGTCGTTTCCGAGCATCGTTGTCAATATCATTGCTTTTGTATAATTGTTTTCGTAATTGCCGCGAGTAAATTTGATTTCTATGTCCGGAAGTTTTAACGATGTGCCGACCGTTGACCGCAGTATCGCTAATACGACTTTTAACATTTCGCGTTCGCCGCCATCTGCCATCATCTGGTACAAATCGGCTCGCATCGTCGATACGTTGTAATTGTTTCGCAATTCAACTGCGCGGCCTGTGTCGGATGTGCTTGCGCCGGAATCTCCGCTATTGTTCGGCATACCGGATATATGCAGCGCCATTTGGCGCAGATAATTTACAAATGCAAGCGTTTGCGTTTGGTCTAATTGTTCATTAAGGATTTTAACGTCCGCTTTGTTTTCACCAAAGCTTTTTAGTTGAATAGCACCATAATCTTTGAGCTTTTCAAGCACTTCAATGTCAATCTCACAATTGTAAAATATTGTTAGGTATTGGATAAACTGCTCGATTCCGTCAATGCTGTTGCTTACCACACTGTTAATTGTATCAAGTATAGGCGCTATTACTTCTATCGCGCCTTGCCGCGTGTTCGTGAGCGGATACTCTATTATAGGCATAACGCCCAGCGCAAATGGTACATTCTTCGTTAACCTTAATTTGCTTTCTTTGCCCGTTATTTCATAATATCTTGTAGAAGTGTATACGCTATATATTGTCCGTTCTTCCGGCTTGCCTTTGTCGGCAGTTATATATCTAACGCCCATAAGTGGTAATTCACCAAGTCCGGAATTGTAAACAACAAACGTGTTGCGCGGATCCGCAACATATATGTTATATGGAGCTTCATCCAGTTCGGCTGTTGCGCTCCCTTTTTGTAGTGCCGGCACGATTGCACGATTTATGTACGGCGCGTTCGGCAGTATGATTTCATAACTTGTGCCGCAAGCAAGCGCCCATTCGAACCGCTCAATGTCTTTCCGCGCTTTTCCGCACATCAGCATTGTATCGTTGAGCTTTTGAATATCTGACGATATTAAATCTGTACTGCCGCGACTAACGTATTGCACCGGCTTGCCATACTGCATACATAACCAAAACGATATAACTTCGTCAGCTATGTTTACAACGATTTTATTGTTTATTTCTTCGCGTATTAATTTTATTCGTTCTAATATCGGCTGATCGCCTTTTCGATAACGGATAAGGTATTCTATTTCGTGCCGATTCAGTGCGTGGGTAACAAGCGCGTCGCTAAGTATCTCTATGATATTTGTTTCCGTTACCGTTTCGACATCACTCAATATTTTGCGCCGGCCGAACAGCTTTTCAAGTGCTTGCGCCATCTTTTACCTCCCCGTTGTTTATATAATCGTATACCTGCAAGCCGAGAGGAAAGGAAAGGAAACCCCCGGCTCACAGGTGGAAATAAGCGTGTAACATAAATACCGCGCCACCCACCCCTTAGCATTATGCGGTATAATTCCCACGATGAACCAATATTAATTTTGTTAAGTCAGCGCCATTCTTTGACCGCTCCATCTAACCTAATTGTATCTGGATGAAACGCGGCAGGGCGCATCTGCCCACGAACGGGATAACCGCCATAATCAAGCCATGCAGTACAAACAAATATCAATGTGTTTTTTTGTATTATGTTATTGTTGCGCGGGTCAAAAACCAATCTTGCCGATGGCGTTTTTGTCGGCTTGTGCGTGTGCCCGGTAATTGATATATCAACACCCTCTATTATCGCTTGATAACTGTCTTGTCTGCTAATTCCCGCGCCGAGTGTAGAGCCACCGCCGCATCCGTGCGAAAGATAAATCATATAAGTTGCAGGTTTTCGGTTCTTCTTTTTTTCTCCGAGCGATATTTTTACGAACGCCGCAGCCGGAGTGTACCGTTCTCGTATCTGCAATGCCATGAACACGTCTTTCATCACGTCTTGACAAGATTCTTTTACCGTCCTATATTCGTGATTACCCGACACGCCCGCAACAATTTTGTCTTTTATCGGTTCGAGCAGTTTAATTAACATTTCCTTTTGAACGTCGGGCGGGTATTTTTCTTTGTATACATCGGTCTTTGATGATTTAATTCCATTGTTAAGCAAATCGCCAGCAAGCAGCACCGTCGCGAACGGGTCTGATTCGATTTGTTTGAGATGTTCCTTAAATTCTTTTTCCATACATTCAGCCGCTCCAAGATGAACGTCTGATATGGGATATAACGTCAAATATGGCATATCGCGCGAATATTCTTTTACAATTACTTTCAATATGTACCCCTTTTGCGCTATTCGTGTTATGACATATCGGTTATATATTATTATCCCTATTATACCATATTTTCACAGTAAATTCAATATGTTGTGATAAATAGTTTGTAATAATTCAACATGTAGTATGTTACCATGGACGGCGCACCGCTTCCACGCGTGTTGAGCCGATTCCTTTTATCATTTCGATTGCCATGGCTAAACTGTCCGGCGCGTCATCGTTCTTGTTTTTGGCGTTCATTTTGAAACTGAATAAATTTTGCATAAATAAACTATACTCTTTTGTTCGTTTGCCACTTTCTAAAAAATACAATTCGCGTATTTCCGGCGCACGGTCAAATATTCTCGTTTCTTTGTTTTTTGCGTTTGGAGTAGCTTTATAAGTAATATTAAGCCGATATCCATCAGCTCTTAATATTTCTTCAACACCTTCTTTATAGCTTGCTGTGCTTTTATTCGCTTCAAACTGTGCCGCTTGCACGTTGTGCTTTTTTATTTTGTTAACGAGTAAAGGCTGTGTTATCCGCTTGTCCTCCGCGCTGTATGCCACATCATGAACATACACTCTGCCGTCGCTGTATTGGTAACATATCGGCGCCGCTACATAATCACCGCCACCGAAAGCAGGGTCAACCGCCATAAATATACGGACTAAATCTTCTTCGTCGGGCAATTCGCCGTTGTAATATCTCATATCGTCCGGCTCGAACAGTGCGCCGCTCCGCTCAATCGGTTCGCCCATATATTGCGCCATCCAGCTTGCCATATCGTTATTGCGCTCGAAACTTGCGCGGCGCTGATGATAATATTCGGTGGAAAAACCCACTCCATACGGATAATCAAAATTACTTTCGTCGTTTTCGTCCAGCGCGGGGAGATTGATTATTTTGTATTGCCTGTTCCTAAATTTATCATCGTTTTCAAGCAAGTCCATTCTTAACCCAGCCGGGTCTATCATACTCCATCTTGTGCCACACCATAATATTTTTGCTTTTTCTTTCGCGCGCGGCAATAAGTTATTGTCAACTTTGCTCCACGCTGCAACCAATCTGTCTTTATTAAGCGCTTCTTCTATGCCGCCTATCAAGTCGTCGGAAATGAGCACTCCGTTACAATCGCAAGCGCCGTTTAATGTGCCGTATAGCGACCGGCACGTCAAAGTAGGATATCGTTTGCGCCGGTCTATATTAAATGTTTCGTCTTTCGCGTTTGTGCTGACAATTTTTCTTGCCGGAAACACATCATTCCATCCGTAAGTGACCGGATCTTGTATAATTTCCAAACACCCGCCATAAAACGCCGATGTAATAATATCTGAATAAGCCGAATATAAATTGGCTTTTTCCGGTTCGCGTCCGACAAGCCACGTTACATAAAACATTAACAGCGTGGTTTTCCCGACACGTGGCGGCTCGCTTAAAAATAATTCGTCAAGATTGCCGTCTGCAAGGCTTTGCAGCGCATGAGCCGCTTCGCCCAACACTTTCATGCGCGGCTGGTAAAACCTGTCCCGCGCGTTCCGGTTCCATTCGATATAAATACAATAATCCTCAAAAATATCCCAAGCCGAATATAAATATGTCTTTTTTACCAGTTCGTAATATCTTTCGATTGCCTTTGCGTCTGTGCCGGTACGAACGTGTTTCGCCGCTTCGCCCCGTAACCATAAATTGTGCTTGTACGATTCTTTTTTGTTTTCTTCGCCATATATTCGTAGCGTTTCAAAATAATCTTGATACGCTTCTATTTCGGGCTTGTTCAATATGTGCGCTTTTATATTGCTTAATGTTTTTTTAATTTGCATAAAAATAAGCACCCTCCCTTGATCTTCTCGGAAAGGCGCTCATAGGCGCTCGATGTCTTTTTATTTTTTTTGTTTTTGCGGGGAATTTTTAGGCATCTTGCCCCCTTTGTTCTTCCTCATAAGCCTTGACCCGCCTATAAAATGTGTTCGGCTTCAAGCCTAAATGGCTCATAGCGGTTTTGGCTGTAACTTGTCCAGACTTCCATAGTTTATATTCCTGCTCAAATTGTTTTTTGTCTACCTTAATTACCCGGTCTGCCATGCACTGCCCGATATTAAACTTTTCAATCCCCTCGCGCCTATATTTAGCTTCTCGTTCTTTTATTCCAGCGCTATTTACAAGAGGAAACCCTAAATCCCAATAAGCCTTTATTAGCCACTTTTCAAACTCGCGGGCAGCTTCGGCGTCCATGCCGTATGCAACTATGCGTGGGGAACACTTTTCGCTATTGACTATTTCTAAAAACTCTTTGGAGCGGGAGTGCTCATTTGTATCGTTAAAACGATAACCTTTTCCGCACCCAACATAAAAGACGCTGCACGTTCTATCAATCTGCCAAAAATAAACGCTATAATCCCCATTGCCGTAACAATGGGCTTCCTCATGCAAGCAGTCTGTGACATAATCTGTATTCCAGTTAATTGTGTTAGCCATCACGCAACCTCCTTAATCAACCTATACCATTGCGCCCTGCTTATCCCTAACCTACTACAAGCTTCTACAACGGTTATCAAGCCTTCTTTTTGTTTTTTTGCGATTTTTTCAAAGTTCGGCAATTCCTTTCGAGGTCTACCAGTAGAGTTGCCTGTTCTGGTAGAAACCCTCTTGCCATTAACGATAGGCATTGAATTTATACCTTCCCTTTGCCTTTTTCGTATCTTCAACCTCTCTTGTTCTGCCACAGCACCCATAACCTCTATTATTACATTGTTAACCATATCGGCTATCCAGTCTTGCCCTTGAAAATCAATAAGCGTGGTTGGCACATCTAATATCCTAACAATAACTCCGCTTTCCTTAAACCATTGCAATTCAGACTTTATGCCATCTTTATCCCTTCCAAGCCTATCAAGTTCCATAATAATAACTTCGTCACCTTTAGAAACAACCGATTTTAATTTTTGATATTCCGCACGGTCAAAATTCTTTCCACTCTGTTTGTCATAAAATATACGTTCATCTTTTAAGTCGGGCGCAAACTTCTTAACAGCATCTATTTGCCGGGATAAACTTTGGTCTGTTGACGATACCCTTAAATACGCATACTTCACAATCCAACGCTCCTTTCCACCACGATTTGGTCTTTCCCCCTTGTGCCAGCTGTTCTTTTCTGAACAACAACCTCATATCCCATAACTGTCAACATTTCAATTGCAGAATCAAATGTCATGTTCTTGCTTACCAAACGAGCTGAAACATCATTTGCCCGTTTCTTTCCTATGCTTGCCGCCATAGACGATTGCGTGACTTTGTTCTCTTTCATCAAGTTCCGAATGATTTCATTTATACTCATTTCGTTCAACTCCTTATGAACCTATTATACCAAATTAATTTGTCTATGTCAAGCGGTTTACTAAAAATATTTTTCTTTTTTTATTTTTTTTGACTGCTCGGAGGGGTGACCCGACTTGATGGGCATACCGTATATCCCCCTCGGGTGGGGTGGATAAAGTGTATAAAAAGGTACACTTTTTGACACAATGAAAAAGGATTGAAATACTACTAAAAAGATTTAAGAAAACACTTGACAAACCTAAAAACATTTAGTATAATGTAATTACAGTAGAAAACCACCACCGAGCGACACCCGCCCAGCGCGGGAAGAATGAAGGGAGAAAAAATCATGTTAAAGACTTTTGAGGAAGCCAAAAAAGAATGGGCAGAAAAAGGATACGAAGCAATCAAAGGCAGCGAGGCCACAGAGGCAGACAAGGCCGACACAGGCAAAGTAATCATCTATTGGGCATAGCAAGGGCCACCGACACCCGCCAAGCGGGGAAGAAAGGGAGAAAGAACAATGAAAGTTAAAACTATCACAGACGAGGACAGCGGCCGCAGGTGGGATATCTACAAGAAAGCCGACAACCAGTATTATTACAAGTATTATGAGTTCTTCCGCGCCATCGGCTGGCGCTTGACCGGGCAGAACGGCGGCAATGCGGAAGGATACTACTACACGAAAGCATCTATTGAATGGGAGTTTGAAACAACCGTGGCATAGCCCGCCAGGGCAGGAAGGAGCAGGACATGAAAACAACGGTCAATCTAAACGCATTTTACATGGTCACTTTCCGCAACGGGGCTTTCCGTGCTATTATCGGCTGGCGCGTGGTGGATTATATCCGCGCCCAGCGGGAGAGAGCCGAGCGCGGCATAGAGGTAGGCGGCGACGTTGTAAGCATGTACGAGCTGCCCGACGGTTATATTACAAATTGACAGCCCCGGCAGCGGGGAGAGAGGAGATAAATGTAAAAATGAAAGAGATTATGACGCTGCAAGAAACCAAAACGGAATATGTTGCCAAAGTCAAAGGAGAAACAACCATAATCAACAAAACCGCCTTTGAAATGGTCAACGGAATAAAGCAACATCCCCGCATTTTAGCGATAGAGAAAGCCGCGACCAAAGCAGGGATAACAGAATGGTATTTATTTAATGTGTAAATCCCAACAAAGCACTAATCGCAGAGTGAGCCGGAGCAATCCGGCGTAATGCGGGAAACGCGGTCACAACCCCGCTAGGAAGGAGGCTATCACATGACAACGCTATACGCAATTTTGCTTGTGTATATCCTATATCGCATAATCCGCAGCACAGTACAGGGCCGTATGTGGCCTTGGCTTTTGGCGCTTGTGGCGCTGCTGATAGTCATAGCTGGCACAGTCGGCCATGTTTAGGCGGCGCAAGTATTATTGGCACACGCCGCCGCTTGACATTTTAGGCGGGGGCGTCCCTGCCCGAAAACCATCCATTACGCTACACGCGCCACCGACGGCGGGCCGCGTCGTCACCCTGCGCCAGACCATAGCTACCGAGCATTTCAGCGCGCACAGGACGCCCAGCAGCGCCGCATTGGGCATTGACCATGACGGCACGCCCGTGTATATCGACATCGCCCGGATGCCGCACATGCTAGTCGCCGGCGCAACCGGCAGCGGCAAATCCGTGGCGCTCGATGCTATCCTGTGCAGCTTGCTGTATTGTGCATCGCCATCGCAGGCACAGTTAATATTGATCGATCCGAAGCGCGTCGAGCTGGGCGCATATGCCGGCCTGTCGCACCTTGCAAAGCCGATTGTAACTGATACCATGGAGGCAATACAGACACTAAGACAAGTCGAGGCGGCCATGGATCAGCGATACAAGGCCATGAGCCAAGGCAAGGCGCCGGGGCCGCGCATAGTCATAGTCATTGACGAGCTGGCGGATCTCATGCTGACCAGCCGGAAAACCGTTGAACACAGCATTGTAAGGATCGCGCAGCTGGGCCGCGCCGCCGGAATCCATTTGATTTTGGCCACGCAAAAGCCGCTTGTAAGCGTCGTTACGGGCCTGATACAGGGCAATATACCGTGTAAGCTGGCATTGCAGACAGCCTCAACCGGCGATTCCGTGCGGATTTTGGGCCACAAGGGCGCGGAGAAGCTGCTGGGCCGGGGCGACGCGCTGTTAAAGCTGCCGGATAGGGTAGAGGAAATCCGCTTGCAATGCGCTTATACCGCGCCGGAAGATATCGCGGCAATCGTTAAATATTGGAAATACGACGCTAAACAAGCAAAATAATAACCGACAAAAATCGCCCGCTTTTATGCGGGCTTTTTTGTGCCTATGTTGTGACGCTATGTAGTGCGTTTTACGCGACTTTGCGCGACGGCGTATGAATGTGCCAATCCTACCATTGCCGCCGCGCTGTGTTCGCTGTGCGCGGTCACGCTTGATTATATCGGTTTAGATTTAGTCGTTTGCGCGATATAGGTTCGTCTTTGTTTTTTTTATTCGTCGCTTTCTGTCGTTTTTTTGCTTTCTGCCGTTTCCGGTAACGCCTCTTGATATTTCTGCGCCAGTGCGTCTGGATCTTTTTCTGCGCCGAGGGGGTTGTTGGGCACAAGGTTGTAAGTTTGTTCGTCTTTGTAACCGAAGTTGTTTTTTGCAAGGAAAATCCCTGCCGTTGGGTGAATCTTGTAATTCAGCATGTAGTTTTCCCACAAGTTTTCCATAAAAACATACGCTTTTTTTATTACGTCCCGTCCAAGCTGTGTTAGGTTAACATTCCTATCCTCCACATCGGTCTTTACTTCCCACAGTCTGCGCCTATCCAGACCGAGAGCCATACTAAGGCCACTAACAGCAGGCTTGACATCCCACTTGGCGCAAATAGAGAAATACTCGTTAATGCGGTCTTGTATTTCTTGGTCTTTTGAAAGGTCAATCGGAGGGAGGTTCATTACCTCAAGCCCCTGCCCAAGATACTGTGCGTTGTCACCGGGGTTTACTTGCATTGCCTTATCGCCAACCAGCGCAGGATTGCCCCGGCCCTTTGATTTGGCTATCTCTGCTCCCGCATCCATTACATTATCACCTTCTATCTCTTTCGGTTTCGGCGGTCTACCGCGCTTGGGTTTACTGGTTTCCATTGTTTGTGGCCTCCTTGGTTCTTTGCTTGTGTCCGCTAATAAAAGTTTTAGTTATTGATATTTCGGTGATTTCGAACGGCCAGATACTAAAAGAAACATCAATACTTCTTTGCCCGTCCACATCTCCCACAATTTCGTCTGCGCGGATTTTGATTTCTTCTGCCGCTTCTATAAGCGCGGCGACATAGCTTTCGCGGTTTCGTTGGATTATTTTCATTGGAGCGTTCAGCAGATTATCCCCCTCAACTTCCTTTGGCTTTGTCGGTCTGCCCCGTTTTTTTACTTCACTCATTTTATTATTGTTCCTCCTTGCTTTCTGTTTGTATATAATTTTCCGTTTCTGCGAGTTCTGCTACATATCCGCATCCTAACCCAGAATAATATTTAGGCTCTACTTTATATTTACAACCATTGCAACATGACGTACATATGTTTTCGCCGTATGCTGCCCGAACAGTGGGATGCGGACACGGTCGGGTCAAATGCCAATTCAACAGGCTGCCGCATTTTGCGCATCTGATTTTCTTCTGTTTGATATTGTAAATTTCCATTCCTCCGTTTTGTTTGAGTTTATGTAAAATATTGATTCGTTATTTGTAATCCACGCGGCGCGATTTATTCAGCGCGAGGAAAATCGTTGTTGTTTTCTTCGATAATTCCCCTTTTCTATGGAACAACGGAACAGCGGAACAGCAATTCCCTATATATTATTTATTTGACGAAAATTAACCATAAATCACATGATTTCGCCAATCGAAAGTTTTGCTATATTCTTGTTCTACCTGTTCCATAAAAGAAGAATAGTAGTAAGATAGGCTAATGAAATCGACGGAACAGGGTATGGAACAGGGTATGGAACAGGGTACGATTTTATCAACCTTGTTCCACCCGCGCCGACTAAAACGGCAAATCTTCATCCATCCCATCAGCACGATTCGACTCGTTCATCTTCATCCAACATCTCTGTCTGCCATAATCTGTATATTTCAAGCCCACCTTGTTCCATTCCTTAAACCGATTCATAATCACTCCGATTTCTTGTGATTCTTTCGGTGTCGGGTCTTGCGGGAAGTCGCGATTTACAGAAAGCGCCTCGTGCTTGAGCTGTCTTACACAAACCAATTCGCCCACGGGCTGCCGGTTTAGATACTGTTCAATCGCGCCGATCCGCCAGTCGTCCTCCATTGCTTCTTCCTGTGCCGAGATGAAATGATTCGTTAAAGTTTGGTCGGCGTAGTTCGGTATAGTATTATCATCATATTTTGCTTTGGCTTCTGCCCAACACTGTAAAATATAATTTCTGCATTCTGTTTCGCGTTCATATAACCAATAGCCTGTTGAATTTACTCGAACCGGATAAAAACGTCTGTTTCCGGTTTTATCTTTTAGAAACTGTTCATTATTAGTTGTTCCTATAAAAATACATCGGCGCGGATATTCTGATATCTGTCGGTCGTATGGTCGTCTGTACTTATCGCGCTGCCTTGTGATGTACGATTTTACTGCCTCCTGTTCTTTTGTCCTTGTCAGCGCCAGCAGTTCCGCAACTTCACATATCCATGCCCCCTCAAGCTGTTCAATCCCGCGCTGTCCTTCAATTTCCGTCACCTCGGAATAATGGCTGTCGTGGATAGCGAGCCAACGGACAATCGTTGATTTTCCCTCACCTTGATTAGTACCAATCAAAACCGGCACATCGTCAAATTTACAGCCAGGCGAATATAATCGATGTATGCCGCCCGCAAAAATCAATCTGCTAACCTCGCGCGTATAGTCGGTGTCCTCTGCCTGCAACCATTTTGTTAGAAAACTAACTATACGGGGCGTGCCATCCCAAACAAGACTATCTACAATGTCTTGTATTGGGTGATATTCGCGGTCTTTGAACAGGATTCGCAGCGCGTCATAATGTTTATTTTCGCTGTGTATATTATAATTTGTTTCGATGTAATGCCGGCTTTCTGCGTCGTCGGAATCGCTCCAACGTAATATTTTGCCGTCCTTGTGCAGTTCGGGCGAATTGGTAAGCAGATTAAATCTAACGCCGTCATATGTCGGGTCGGTCTGCATAATCTGCAAAAAGTTGTCAATCGTTACGGTTGGTGTTCCTTTTTCGTCGAGCCGCAACGACGGGGAATAGTCCTGCATCGCCAGTTCGCGATTGAATTTGTTCGCCGCCGCTTTGTCTTTTTTGTTGTATGACGATATCATTCGCGATACGGCGGTCGATATGTTCAAGTCACGCGCCCGAATTTGCATAAGCGCTTGAACGCGTATTTTTTCAAACTCATCAAGGTCGAACGAATGAATAACACTGTTTATAAGTTGCTGTTCGTCCATAGTTTTTATGTTCTCATCGGTCAAATCGGCGGCGGTTATGTGTTCCATGCAGTTTGACGCTCCCCACCTTTCTGTTTATAAAGAATTACATAAGCTGTTAATTTAATATAATTTATAGGCTTAGATTATATAAGCTGTTAAATTAATATGTTTTATAGGCTTAATCGGGCAATTCAATCGAATCGAGTAAATATTTTTGATATCCCAGTTTGTTCAAAGCTTCCACAAACAGCGGGTGCGGTTCTTCGCACGGAGAAGTAGGTGCGAAATCGATTTTGTTCTTATCGAGCCGCGCCCACTCCTCCCATATCTGCCAGTATTTTTTGTTCCGCGCCAGTTTTTCAGCCGCCCGGCGCTGTCGGTCTGTTTCGATTGCGTTTCGCCGGTATTGTGCGTCGCGCTGTTCTCTTAGCGTCATGCGCCGGTCAAGCGGACAGCCTAAGCCGAAATCATCGTTTAACTTCGTTACTGCATCTCGAAAACCTATATTGTGTAACAGCTTAACAAAATCTATTATATCGCCGCCAGCGCCGCAAACAAAGCAATAAAACAGCTTGTCCGTATAACTAAAATTATAGTCATCGCCCTGATGGATAGGACAGGGTATTCTGTTTTGTTTCGGTTCTGCGCCGGGAGAATAAAGTTCGATTGCGTCTTGAATAAATATTTCCGACTTAATTCTATCTGTCGCATATGTATAATTATTCATTTGAATATTGTTAATTGTGTAGAAAAGATTGTGTATTTCGCACAATCATTAAAACAAAACATTGTTGAAAGGGTAGAATATAATTATTTGTTTATTTCATTTTGTTTCAATCGGGCTTGTCCGAATAATAAAAAATCTTTTTACCTTTTCGAGTGTCAACGTCTTGCATATCCGGATTGCGTTCTTCCATTTGGATTGCGCCGAGTATATTAAACGCCGCCGCAGATAAATGATCTTCATCATCCCAGCCGTCGAGATATTTAAAAATGTGCCGTAGTGCGCTATCCAAAAATGCCGAAATCGGTATGCCGCGCATATAGTTGTGACGGGAATATTTTTTCGCGCCTTGTTCGTACTGTTTGGATAATCGCAACAGTGCGGCGGGCGGCATAGAATACATATCGCCTTTACCGTCCGACATATCACGCACCGCGCCGGTAGAAAATTCCCGGCGTGTGCCACTATCTAATATTTTAGGCATTATATAATAACCTCTTGTTTTCTTTGCTCGCGAGTTAAGTTGTAATATCGCGTTTTACAAGCCACATCGGACACACCGAATCTCTGCCCTATTTGTTTCCAGTTCTGTCCGTATCGTTCGCGACATTCAATTAATAGATCATCGTCAAGCGCGCTCCATCTGTAATATGTACTGTGTTTCGGTATTTCGATATAATTTCCAGAATCGTCACAGTACAAATCCATAAACGACTTAATTTGAGCGGAACGCAATATATCTTTGATCCGGCGCGGGCGGCATCCGTTTAACTGCGCAAGCACACTAACATGTTCGGACGGGTCGTCACAATTGTTCCAGCTCTGGATTATTTCTGCGTCACTCCATGGTAGGCGTTTCATATAACCTTATATTCCTCCGGCAAATTATTAAATAGCGGTCGTATATCAACATTCAGCTCACCGTCTATAAATTTACAATTTATTACATCTCCCGCCGAAAATTCAGTTCCAAACGCAATTAACGCATGCGGCGGTATAATTAGATTGATGTTACCGTTTCGGTATATTTTATCAATGTTATATCTGCTTATGAATTTATCAAGCTTTTTCTGCATCTCTGCGTCGGCTTCGACTTTACGAAATATGTAATCTATGGATTGCATTGTGTTAAATTTACTCCTTTCGTTGTAAATTAGATAAGTAATATAACAAGCTCAATCTCCGCGCCGTTAATGTTGCAAATGTTTAGTAAGTGGTTCATATTTCTTCGCTCCAACATTTACTTGTATCCCATCCTCGCTTTTCGCATTGTGCATAAGCCTTTGCTCGTATCTCCGAAATGGATTCTCCTGTAATCACAATTTCGTCTTGGTATTCTCCGTTGTAATGAATCTTGTATGTTAATGTGCTTTTCATCTGTCATAGTCCTTTCTCGTCAGAGAGGCTGCCGGCATTTAATAGCTAACCTATGACTTTTGTTAATTTAAATTTGATAACCTTCTGGGTACTTTGTCGTTAACGGCCTGTAATCAGCTCCGCACTCTGCGCTTGTCTTTCCACACTTTGGGCATCTCATGGACGGGATTACATTCTCGTGGAAATTTGCATCGTCATAACCGTAGCTCTCCGCTTTATGACCACACCCTTCACATTCGTAAATGGCTTGGAAATCTCGTCTGTGCTGGTATGTTATTTTATTTATTCTCATTTTCAATCACCCTCCGGCATCAGCCAGTAATTTCCGTGATCGGAATCCCTTTCGCCTTAGCAAACCCATACTCCATGTTGCAACCTCGGCTTTCCCTCCAATCTCCGCACAGCCATAGTTCGTCACATCGGCTCAATGCTTCAAAACAATGTTCCATGCCATCTAAATAGGTTAGTTGGCTATACAGAAACCCTGTGGTGTGTAGCGGGCTGTAAAAGGTGTGATCTGGTACCCGTTTGACAAAGTCAGTAATTATCGCCTGTACCTTGTCTATGTTCTCCTGTTCTCCGCCGAATTGGTGTGCTATGTATATAAGCTTCATGTACCACCCTCGCTTTCCATCTTTGCGCCGCAGTTGGGGCAGTATTTATAGTTTCTAATCATTCCATATAAATGAAACGCATTGCCGCCACACGCTGTACAGTATCTGTATTCGCCGCTTGAATGTCTATCACCAATATCCCGTTTCCACTCCGCACGCACCACAGGCGCAGCGTCGACTTCTGGAGCGTACCGAACGCAATCCATAATCTCCCCTTCATGGTTCACGCACCCGCTTTCTTCAATGGTGTGCTCTATGTCAGATAATAGCGCGTCAGCATCAATCAGCCTCATTGCGTTCCTCCTTCGGCTTGGAGCGGTAGGCGAGCCACGTTTCGCCGTATTGACAAAATGCCCCGACTTGTACCATTTCATCGCCTACGACCGTGTAAACACTCTTGCGCCATGTCATTACCAGGCACCAGTGGCTCTTATTTCTGTTTGCCCCGACCCCCACAGTCCACACCGGCTCCCCGTCCATCTGCCTAAGCTCATCCAGCGTGAGGGGAGCGTTGCTTACCTTTTTCGTGGCGTCAGGCAAATGGTCTGCCCTGCGGTTCCATGCGGCGATGGCGGTTGCAGCATACTTGTAATCGATTGTCCTCGTCCCGCAATCTTGGCATACCGCATAAACAGATTCGCATTGAGTTACGCTCCACAAGGTTCCTACGCCCCCGCAAAACGGGCAGGGTCGTAATGTGTTATCCATCCTGCTTTACCTCCGAATACCGGCTTTGCACAAAAGCATCAGCGTCTAGGAACTGAACGTCCTCTATCGGCACTCTTGTCATCGTACCGTCGTACCGCTCGATAATGACAATAGGCTGTGACATCATGCCGCCGGTTATCAGCAGGCAATAACCCTCCTGCGCCGTATCGAACTCGTTGTATGATACCTTTCGCCTCGTTTCGTTCATGTCTACCGCGCCTCCCTCGCTTTGCAAACGAGCCACCTAAAATGCCACCAAAGAACATGGAAACACACTTGCTTTTTGTAATCCGTCCGATAAATGCAATCATCCACCATTAGGCAGAATGGGAAGCAAAACCAGCTTTTGTAAAAGTGTTTATCTTTCATGCTCTACCTCCAATCTGCGGCCACAGACAGGGCAGTAATGAACATCAACCTTTTCTTGCGTTGCAAAATCGGAAGAGTGATACCTAACTACCTCCGCACATAATTCCTGATGATACTCACAACTACATACTGCGCACCCCTTCTCCCGTTCCTGCTTCTCGCGGAGGGCTTGCATCGCGGTTTTTAGAGCATCGCATATTTCTGTGCGCCTATCAGGTGGCAGATGAATAAATCTGACACTATCCAGAATTGCTAATGTTTCAATTTCATTAAGCATTTTCTTTCCCTCCCTGTAGCGCGCCCTCGGCTTCGGCGCGGTTCAAGTCCATCTTTGCGCCGCAATTGGGGCAGTAGCAAAAGCGGTATGTGTCATTATCAAACAGGTTCCAATCAGCGTGACAGTAAGAACAGAGAATACTATCTTTTGTTGGGTTTTCTATCCACTCCCCACGCACCACAGGCACAGCGTCAATTGTGGGGGCGTTATCAATTTCTTTCAGCGCATCTCCAATGCACAAGTCACCGTAGTAGTCATTTGGCATATTCTTGATGGTGTTTTTCAGCGCGTCAGCGTCAATCAGTCTCATTGCATTCCTCCTTACATTCTTCCTTGCTACCATACGCGGGGCAATCTTCGCCACAAAGCCCCTTAAAACCGTATTCTTCGCACACCGTCATAGACACCGGAAGATAGCGCCCCTTGTCGCGTTCATACAAAGCGTTTACAAAGTTCTGCATGGGGTCGTGTGCATCTCTCGTGCTATTCCTCCTTTTTATACTCACCGTTACGATAGTGTCGTTTTTGCTTCCTCCGTGCGGTACAAGAAGTATTCTATGTAATTCAAATCCGCGAGTTTTGCCTACACCAGAACTGTTCCACCCAAAACATATTGCTTTGCCTCCCGGCTTTAATATTCGGGCGATTTCATCTAAGTGCCGGCTTCTCCAACTTGCTTGCGTGGTTTTTTGTGTGACTTCTTTGCCAAAGCCCTTATAGCACTCAACCACTTGCCTCAAAGAATACGGAGGGTCATATAGAACCCCGTCAACACTTCCGCTGTCGAATAGCTTTAGAAAGTCCAACGCGTCCATGTGATAGTCTGCCGGAATATCTGGGTTGAGGTCATTAATGATTGTTGTATCTATAAGCCGTTTTCCGTTGCTGAACGGGTCAATCCACAACCCTTCGCGCACTTCCTCGCTTAACAATTTCTTAATCGGCAATATTGAAAAGGTTTCCTTGTTTGGCATCGCCCATACGCGCTCTATGTTAATGTTACTATTCCTCCTTTACTGGCTCATATGTCGCTTCAAAAACATCTGGCTTGCATGGATAAAACTCGCCTTTAACGCCCTTGATAATGTAGTCCCCGATTGAGGCAAGGTGCTCACCTTCGAACGTTTTTATAACAAGTCCGCCTTTTATTTTTGAATGGTCTATGTAGAAGTTATCTCCACTTGCCGACATATAATCATTTGTTCTGCCTGTGAGAAAGTCCCACATTTCCCTTTGGTTTTCCCCTGTCCATTGTATGGCATCAATAACAACAGGCTTTTGGCGGTATTTCATATTCAGTCCTCCTTTGCTGGCTGTTTGAGCCAGTCAATTCCTTGCGGTAGTGTTGCGTCGTTTTTCAACCACCAAAGCAGGCAACCTTCGCAATCAGTACTCTTTCGTTCAAGCGCAGCATCTTTACAACAGAGGGCACAAAATGTTTTAGCGTAATCAATATCTCCGGCCTCGAAGTCAAGCAGAAATTTATGTAGTTCCTCATCGCTCATGCTCCGTATGCGGTCTGCGTTGGTTTTTGGAGTAATTTCCTCCACCGCACACACCTTAACGGCTCCCAATAATCCGTTTTTTAATAATTCTGCGGCTTTTGGTGTGCATCTTGAAATAATCTCATCCAGCGCCAACGGCGTGTTATTCTGCTCTGCTCTACGATTCCACGCGGCTATGGCTTCTGTAAGATAAGGCAGATAGGGCGTTTCAACCCCGCAACCAGTGCACAATATGGAAAATGAATCTTCCGATGCCTCAAACGTTTCTGCTTCGCTCCCGCAAAACGGACACGGCAGTAATGTCACGTTAGATACACCCCCAAAACAATATAGTGAATTAATTGGTCTTGCCAGTATGTGAGTATTTTGTATCGCGCTTTTAAGGGGTCAACTATAATATGTGACGCAAATACGATAGCAAGATGCCACGAAACTCCAAACGCCAGAAAGAACGGCAAACAATAAAGTACGCAATGTACAAAAAGGTGATACCAGTTCGTTCCTTTGGTTTCTGCAATAAATGGAGTTTGCAATATGTAGTCTCCAACTAAATGACAGAATAATAGCATTAGTAACTTATCCATCCCGCTCTACCTCCAATCGCTTGCCGCACATGGGGCAGTAGAAAATATTAAATATCGCGGCATCCCGTGATGTATCAACAGATAGCGCATAGCGGTTTTCAGCGTCTATGATTTTGGCCGTTCCTTCGTCAAACACTTCTCTGATGCGGTGGCGTTCATCATTGCAGAATACACACACCTTGCTTCTCTCTGCCTGTTCGCGGAGGGCTTCAATAGCTACTTTCAAATGTTCGCAATACGCACCAGTCATTGTTGGATGTTTGCTGATTGGCTCAAGATATTCGATGGCTTTTTTAGTCTCATTCATGCCGTGCTTCCTTCTTTTCCAGCATTTCAATCGTAGCTTCGCAAGGGTTAAGTATTTCAATTGATTGGCTCCACATTTACGTTTCCTCCTTCACATGCGCAGCTTCGGCTTCGGCGCGGGTGAGGAATACGGTTTTGCCGAAGGCACTAGGTCTGAAATTCCAAGCGGCGCGTCCCCAGTCGTCATGTTTACAATTGGCATTCAGAACAATGCTATTTTTCTTAATGATGATTCGATTGATTGAGGTTTCTTCGATTCCGTTTAAAGAATCGGCTGTAAGCACATATACCACGTCCCCCACCTTACACGGCAGCACCACCAGCCTCCCGTCAGCCTTAGCTTGTGCCAGCTCCGCTACTTCCTCCGGCTCAAGCCCCGTGTCCTCGTAGGCGGCGAGGCGGTAAAGCATTTTCGGGATTAGGCATGGCTCCGGTTCTCGACACGACCGTTTACAAGTATGGTCCATTCCGCACACCTCCCACGTGTCGTAACAAGCATTATTCCATCCGTGTTCTGGGGTCAATCTGTTCATTTCTCGTCTCCTTCCTCCGGCGGTACTATCCGCGCCCAATGTGTTATCACGTCGCTGTGTCTGCGCCATCTACACAGCCCCGTATCATCAACGCTGTCGTATATGTAGAATCCGTCCTGTTCGATTGTGCGCTCACCACGCCTGCCAAACATAGCATCAAGCAATCTCGCCATTGGGCTGTCACCTACGGGCAAAACCTCGTCTGATACAACGTCACCTTTACGGAAATATTCGCAAACGTGCGATTGGTGCAAGTCGCCCAATTTGAGCCAATAGACTAATACGCGTTCGCCGCTGTTCGGCAAGCTGTCTGTTGTTTTTATCCAGTTCATTCTGCACCGCCTTTCGCTCCGCGCCATTCAAATTCGCACGGAATGTGATTGCCGCTGTCGGTTGACGAGGTAGGGATCGTCGATATACGTTGTTTTATAAATCCGCTAAACCACTCCGCAATGCCAATTTCATGCGGTTCGGATTGGTTTGTTTGTTCGTTTACCAAACCGATCTACAATTTGTCATATCGCAGCACCTTTCTTTTAACCGTTTTATAACCTCGCCGCCGTATTCGTGTTCTGTCAATTGTATAAAATCATCTATGGTATACATATCTGTATCAAGAGATATACCTTTGCCGTTGCAAAACGCCGCTCGTCCAAATTCACAGCTTCGCGTGAGTATACCGTGCCAATCGAAGAATTTTTTTGCAGGATACTTTGTGCCGAGTTTAAAAACTTTCAAAAACTCGTCTATCCTATCATCCTCGCCCATGTCGTCAAAAAGTTTATCTTGTAATGCGTCAAAGGCAGCTTTAAGCGTGTCACCGTGGGCAAATAGATCCGCTTGCTTTGCTACATAACATGGAGTCAGCGTTAAATCACCTTGCAATATGCGGCCTTTTGCAAAGTTTCCGAACACAGCGGTTATAATGGTCTGTGTGCCATCGATTATATTTACACGATGGCCACCAAATGTTTTTATGCCGTTGCCGTTGCCTCCGCCGCAGCCGTTGCCGTTGCCGCCGCCGCTGCCGTAGCCGCTGCCGTAGCCGCTGCCGTCGCCGTAGCCGTCGCCGTCGCCGTAGCCGTCGCCGCTGCCGCTGCCGTAGC
>Ga0265293_10003389_pt1 | contig 29647 bp, 31 predicted proteins | sample Munlanlewell138R_FD_192505 | JGI IMG/M metagenome (GOLD analysis project Ga0265293, IMG submission 192505) | Leachate microbial communities from a municipal landfill in Southern Ontario, Canada - Leachate well 138R | ecosystem: Engineered > Solid waste > Landfill > Unclassified | place: Canada... | reverse complement strand
CCTTTTACAAAACATTTTATTATTACAGAAATTTTTATGATATTATTCTTTGACTGTTTCATGATATATTTTAAGTTTATTAATATATGATTATATTGTCAAGATGTTTTTTAACAAAAAGACAATATAATTATATGTAAAAGGATTATAGGTTTTAACTCTTTAACCCTCTCACTATCTCACTCTTTCACAGTTTTATTCTTCTCACGTTCTGAATCCATAATCCTTTTTTGAATACTGTTGTCATTACAATTAAATGCAATGTTGTTACTCCCATTATTACAATTGGGATTGCTGTATATCCAAGATTGAGAACTCTTACTGTATAATAAAGTATTGGTAATTCTATAAGTCCTATTTCAATTCCATTTATTATTAATAATGGTAAGTTTTTGCCATTTCCTTCAAATGCTCCTTGAATTAACATTGATGGCAAATAAATAAATTCGCTTATAATAAAAAATCTTAATAATATTGATGAAGTTTTTATTGAAATTTCTGAGGTTAAAAATAAATTGCTTAATTCATTTGAATAAATATATATTGGTATTGCAATTATTGCTAACATTGCTGAGGTTAAAAAACTTAGTTTTGGCATTTTTGCTTTTATTTCATCTATTTTTCCTTGAGCACAAAATTTACCGCAAACTATTGCTGAACCTATTCCAAGACCAAATAGACTCATCATTAATGCTCCTCTTATTCTCATGGAAATGCTGTATCCATCACTTATTTCAACTCCATAATCTGTTATTAATAATGTTACAAAATTCTGTTCAAAATGCCAAAGCATTGCTATCATTCCCATTGGTAATCCTATTAAAATAAAATCTTTAAATAATTTATTATCTTTTTTTATATTGGAAATTGAAAATATTTTTAAATCAGGTGTTAATTTATATAAAAAAATCAATGATAATAAAAAACATGTTCCTTGAGTTATAACTGTTGCTAGTGCTGCTCCTGTAAGTCCCATTCCTCTATATGAAAACCCTAATATATCTGCTGAATTATTTCCTAATAATTTGCCTAATGGAAAATCTATATGGGCTTTATGTCCAAATCCAAATATTAATACTGGATCTAATACTAAATTCATTATTGTGCATAAAGCTGAAATATAAAAAGTCTTATCTGCATGTCCAAGTGTTCTTAATGCTGTAAATATTGTTGCATAAGGCATTATAAACATTAATGAAATAAATATTATATTACTATATGCTTTTGTATTTGCCAGTATTTCTGCATTATCTGTATATAAAAATAAAAAATTATTGGTAAATAATAAAAACAATATTGATGAAACTATTCCTAGCATTAATTTGAAAAATACACCCTGAAATATCACATATCCTGTTCTTTCTTTGTCATTTGAACCAAATGCTTTTGCAAATATTGGTATTGTGCTTACTCCTACTATTTCATTGAATGCTAAAAAAAATGCAAATATTGCTCCTGATATTATTACTGCTGTTGGAATTCCTTTTCCTAGAGAAGCTACCCAATAAGCATCTATAACCTGATATGTATAATCTGATAAAAATGAAAACATGGTAGGTATTGCAATAAAAAGTACCTGCCAGTGAAATGCTTGTTTATCTATGAAATTTCCTTTAAATTTAAACATTGAAATGTAGAATAATACAAAAGATTTAAAAAAGCAATACAGACTCTATATATTCTTTTAAATTTTATGTTATAATTTGTTAATGATAAATATAAATCGTTTTGTAAATTTTGTGATTATTATAATTTTCATTGGTATAAGCAGCTTCTTTTATTTTAATTCAAGCAATTCTAATCATAGTATCGATAATTTTTTTGATAGAATTCTTCTTAATAATTCTTTTCATTATTATTATTCTTATATTGAACTTATGAATCAACATAATATTAATAAATTTTTAACTAATGGTATTGAAGAAAAAAGTAATATTGATAATAAAATATTTTGTTCTATTAAACCTGTTTTTTCAGAAAAATATAAAGCTTTTTATAATGATGGTAAATATTTTTCTAATGAATCTAAGGGTTTTTTGAGTTTTAAAATGTCTATGGGATTTTTTATTAAGGAGATTATTTTTAAATATGATTTTTTAAGGATAAATTCTCCATTTTCTTCTAATTATGCTTTATATATTAGAAATATTGACAATAATATTGATAATAATGCTAATAATATTCTTAATAATAGTAATGGTAATCCTATTAATGCGGTTTATCCTATTTATGTTAATGCTGATAATGGTTTTGTTTTTATTGATAATAATAAAAAAGATATTGTTTTTAATCTTGCAAATGGTATTGGAAAATATGGCGATTTTTCATCTTTGCCTAAAAAACATGAGGATGATAATTATTTTTATGATTATATTGGTTCAAGTGTTGATTTAAAAAAAAATAAAGCTTTCGAAGATTTTGATTTTTCAAAAAAACAGCATTATTCATCAATTCTAAGGTTTATCAATGGTAAATTTTCTAAAAATATCAAAAAATCTTATTTTAGAGTTAGCTTTAATAAAAATCAGGATAATACTCTTACTTTGCTTAAATATTTAAATAAAATACCTGATAATCTTCCAGAGGATTATTTTAAAAATTATCAAAAAACTCAATCTGATCGTATTATTGCAGATTATTCAAATAATATTATACCAAATAAAATAATTTTAGATAATGAATTTGAAAGGCTTGATTTTTCAACTTATTCAGATTTACAGGATAATTCATTTTTCTTAAACAGAATTACTTTAAGAACATCAAATTTTAATCAGTTTTATAATAGAGAAACCAATGCACTTTCTCTTAAAAACAACATAGTTTTTATTGATAATCCATATATTTACCTTCCATATATTGATATTGTTAAAGATAATGGTGTGATTATATGTTCTGGAGATATTTTTATTGATACTCTTAAAAACCCTCTTAAAAAATCACTTACTATTGTGAGTACAAATGGTAAAATAATTATTGGTAATGAAGTAGGTGCTTCTATTATTGCTCTTTCTCCAAACGGAAAACTTCAAGGTGTTACTAATTCACGTAAAAAAATTGAAGGAAGTGTTATTGTTGATTCTATTGATTTTGATTCATTAAAAAAAGGAGCTGATATTTATTACAATCAAAAATATCAAACTCCTGTTTATAATATGACTATTTCAAATTATCCAGTTTTTATATTTTAAAATTCTTTTCATATTCCATAACTGTAGGTCTTATTGAATCAATAATATTAGTTGTTTTTTGAGCTGATATTATATCTTTAAGTCCATTACCAGTTATTACACATAAACTTCTTTTATCTTTTAATTTACCTTCTGACTTAAATTTCAAAAATCCTGCATAAGCACATGCTCCAGCTGGTTCTGCAAATACTCCGGTTGATGAAGCGAGTTTTTGTATAGAATTAAGTATTTCACAATCTGTAACATCAACAGTTTTACCATTGTATTCTCTAATGTATTTAACTGCCATAACACTGTTTCTTGGTGCACAAACAAGTATTGAATCCGCAACTGTGCTTGCATTATTATCTTGAACTATTTTACCGCTTTTTACAGCTTTATTTATAACTGAACTTCCCTGTGCTTGACAACTTACAATAACTGGGATTTTTTCAATTAATCCAAATTCTTTTAAATCTTCAAATCCTTTATATATACCAGAAATTATACATCCATCTCCTACTGATACAAATATATAATCAGGTAAATTTCTACCAAAATGATCAAACATTTCTAATGCTGCTGTTTTTTTACCTTCAATAGTAAAAGGATTAAATGCTGTATTTCTATTGTAATATTCAAAAGCTTCAGATAATTTTAAAGAAAGTTCAAATGCATCATCATAACTTCCTTTTACTTTAACAACTGTTGCACCAAACATCTGCATTTGAGTTATTTTTGCTTGAGGAGCTTTTTCAGGAACACATAGTATACATCTTAATTTTGATATAGAAGCTGATATACAAGCCATAGATGAAGCTGCATTTCCTGTTGAAGCTGCAATTATATCATGTTTTTTAAAATCAAGAGCTTTTGCTGCAACCAAAATTGACGCTCTATCTTTATAAGAACAGCTTGGATTTCTTGTATCATCAAAAATATATAATTCCTGAGAACCAAACTCATATATTGCTGAATTTCCAACATCAAGTTTTGATATATGTATTGGATTTTCTATTGGTAAAATATCAAGATATCTATATATATTTCTTTTTCCTGATTTATCTTTAAATATATTTTCAACTGTTTTTTTATTTTTTGTATTATATTTTATTTTTAAAACACCTCTTGTTTCTCCTCCAGGTTTTTGATGCTCTGAGCAATCATCACATACATATAAAGACTTATTACCTTCAAAAGTTTTACCACATTCTACACATTCATAATTAAATTCCATATATACTCCTTTATACGATTGAAAATCGGATTATTTCAATAGTTTTTCTTTTATAAGTGAATAAAAATTCTGTGTTCCAAAATCTATGACTTTTAATGAATCTTTATTTTTTTTAATTTCAATTCTATTTGTTTTTTCAATTTTTGCAAACATTTGACCATCAACTGTAATTACTGTTTCTTCATTTAATAATGGATCAAATTCAATTCCTATTATAGCATTATCTTTACAAACTATTGTCCTTGAATGAAGTGAATGAGGACATAAAGGCGTAATTACAATACCTAAAAGTTCAGCTGATACAATTGGTCCTCCTGCTGAAAGCGAATAAGCTGTTGAACCTGAAGGAGTCGATATTATAACTCCATCTCCATGATAAGTTTCAACAATATTTTTATTTATACTTAAACTTAATTTTATCATTCTTGCAACAGCTCCTCTTGTAAAAACAATATCGTTTATTGCTGTATCTTCTGATAAAACATGATTATATTCATCAAATATTTTTACTTTAAGTATTGTTCTTTCAGTAATTTCATAATTGTTATCAACAAGTTTTTTAATAAAAAATTCCATTTTTTCAGGTTCAATTTCATTTAAAAAACCAAGTCTGCCAAGATTAACTCCAACAATAGGTATATTTTGCTTAACAGCATATCTTGCTATTTTCAAAAATGTTCCATCTCCACCAACTGATATTATTGCATGACAATCTTTTTTATCATTTATTTCATTATATTCTTTCATTTCAAAAATATTTGCTAAAATATTATATTTATCTAATATAGATTTAAGTTTTAAACTTATTTCATAAGAATTTTTTTTATCAAGATTATAGCATATATGTATTTTTTTAATAATTTTTGTCATAAACCAGCCTTTTTTAGCATTTCTTCATAAAGAGGTTTTTTATTATTTTTTTTAATAATTTTTATAAGATATTCTTGATTACCTGATTTATTACCTTTAATATCAGAAGGACAAAGATTTTCAACAGTATCTTCAAAAGAATTGATAAATTCTATAATATCTAAAATTATTCTTCTGTGAATCAAAATATCTTTTACAAGACCTCTTTTGCCTATTTCATTTTTACAAGCTTCAAATTGTGGTTTTATAAGAAATATTAAAATCCCAGAATCTTTAACATATTTACGCATATTTTCATATATTTTTGTTATTGAAATAAATGAAAGATCTCCAACTGCAACATCAAAACTATTTAAAAGTGTTTTATCCTCAAAAGTTCTTGCATTTGTTTTTTCAAGACAAATAACTTTATCATTAGTCCTAAGCGAATAATGAAGCTGATTATAACCAACATCAAGAGCAAGTACTTTTTTTGCTCCATTTTTAAGCATTACATCAGTAAATCCACCAGTTGAAGCTCCAATATCAATAGCTGTAACTTTATCAAAATCAATTTCGAATTCTCTCATTGCAGTAAGGAGTTTTAATGCTCCTCGACTTACATAAGGAAAATCTTCTTTTACTTCAATTAATATATCATCTTCATTAAATTTATCACCAGACTTTATTACTTTTTGACCATTAACAAAAACCTTACCTGTCATTACAGCAGCCTGAGCTTTTGATCTACTTTCATAAAAATCTTTTTCAAAAAGTATAGAATCAATACGCTTTTTCAATCTCAGCTCCATGAGAAAGCATAAAGTTTCTTATTGAATTTGATGAAAATCCCAATTTTTCTCTTAATATATTTTGATCTCCATGTTCAACAAAATCATCAGGTATTCCTTTAAGTATTATTATAGGTTTTTTCTCAAAATCAGCACATTCTTCCAAAAAAGCACTTCCAAGACCACCACATACTGTATTATCTTCAAAAATAATGACTTTTTTATACATATTACATATTTTTTTAACAGTATTATAATCAATTGGTTTTACAAATCTAAAATTATAAATTCCACAATCAATATCTTCAAGACCTTTTTGAGCAAATTCAACAATATATGAATTTGTTATTACAGCAATTTTTCCACCTTCTTTTATTATATCAACACTACCAGGTTCAATAATTTTTCTTTCTCTTGGAGTAGCATAAGCTATTTTACCTCTTGAATATCTTATAGAAAACGGTTTTAATCTCTGTTTTACAGCAGTAAACATCATATCTTTTAATTCTTCAATATCTTTTGGAGCAGATACAATCATTTCGGGAATCATTCTCATAAATGAAAAATCAAATGTTCCATGATGAGTTCCACCATCTTCACCAACAACTCCACCTCGATCAAGCAAAAATACAACAGGTAGATTTTGTAATGCAACATCATGCATTATTTGATCAATTGATCTTTGCATAAAAGTAGAATATATTGCAACAACAGGAATAAGTCCATCTAAACACATACCAGCTGCAAAAGTAGTAGCATGTTCTTCTGAAATTCCTATATCAAAATATCTATTTGGAAATAATTCTCCAAATTTTTTTGTACCTGTACCATCGGGCATTGCAGCAGTTATAACATTTAATTCTTTATAATTTTCACCTAATTCTACAAGATAATCTGATACAACACTTGTTGCAGAAACACTTGAACTTTTACCAAGTTCACCAGTTTCTTTGTTAAATATTCCAACTCCATGAAATTTTGAAGGTTCTTTTTCTGCTGGTAAATAACCTTTACCTTTTTTGGTAATTACATGAAGTATTTTTAAACCTTTTATTTTTAAAACTTTTTTAAGTATTTTATTTAAAGCATTAATATCATGTCCATCAACCGGTCCATAATAATCCCAGCCTAGATGTAAGAAAAAAGCTCCAGGATCTATCACTGTTTTTAATCCTGTACTAACTCTCTCCAAAACATTTATCATATTTTTACCAATTGCAGGTATTTTTGATATAAGATATTCTACATCATCACGAATACCAATATAAATCGGATCTGTTCTTAGATTGTTAAAATATCTTGATAATGCTCCAACATTTGGAGAAATTGACATTTCATTATCGTTAAGAATAACAGTAATATCTAAATCTTTTATTTGAGAAGCTTGATTCATAGCTTCAAACGGCATTCCTGAAGATATAGAACCGTCACCAATTACTGCTACAATTGTATTGTTTTTATTTTGCTGCTTTTTTCCAACTGCATATCCGACAGCTGCTGATATAGAAGTTGAACTATGTCCTACAGAAAAAGCATCGTGTGGACTTTCACAAGTTCTAGGAAATCCTGAAATTCCGCCATAAGTTCTTAAAGTCTGAAATTCATCTATTCTTCCAGTCAATATTTTATGAGCATAAGCTTGATGACCAACATCCCATATAATTTTATCTTCAGGTGTTGAAAGTATTCTATGTAGAAGTACAGATATTTCTACAGCTCCAAGAGAAGACGCAAGATGTCCACCGTTTTTGGAAACTACATCAATTATATAATCTCTAAGTTCAGCACATAATTCAGAAGTTTCATCATAAGTTAATTTTTTTATACGACTTATAAGATCTTTTAATCTATCTCTCATAAAATCCTCCTAATCAAACAACTTGCAAGAGATTTTATACCTTGCTCATTACCTGTAAAACCAAGATATTCTTCAGTTGTAGCTTTTACTCCAACTTTATCAATAGATATACCAAGATCTTCTGCAATATTAAAACGCATTTTTTCAATAAAATCAGCAAGTTTTGGTTTTTGAGCAATTATAATACTATCAATATTAGAAATCTCCATGTTTTTTTCTTCAAGAAGTTTTTTTACTTTTCTTAAAAGTATTCTTGAATCAATATCTTTAAATTTTTCATCTGTATCAGGAAAATATTTGCCAATATCCCCAAGAGCCATAGCTCCAAGTAAAGAATCCATTATTGCATGAATAAGCACATCTGCATCTGAATGTCCAAGTAATCCAAGTTTATGAGGGATTTCTACTCCACCAAGAATAAGTTTTCTTCCTTCAACAAGTTTATGTACATCGTATCCTAATCCAGTTCGCATAATAAAATCCTTTATTTTTAATTATTAATTTCTCGTATCCCGAACCCCGGACTTTCCCAGCTTTTAAATTCTTCCCTAATAATCTCTTTTGTAAATAAAATCTGAAAGTTCATAAAAAAGTTCAGTTGCATCAAGTTCTTTTAATATTCCATTTACATCATTATAAACATTTTTTGCCATTTCCTGAGTTTTTTCAATACCAAACAGTTTTATATAAGTGTTTTTGTTGTTTTTAGCATCTTTCCCAGGAGTTTTACCAAGTTTTTGAACATTACCTTTAACATCGAGTATATCATCTGTAATCTGAAATAACATACCAAGTAATTTGCCCAAAGAATCAATTTTTTCTAATATATTTTCATCAACTTTTGCTATTATTGCTGGAATTCTAAGACAAGCATTTATTATTTTACCTGTTTTATTAAGGTGAATATATCTTAATGTATCATGATCAATATCTTTGTTTTCATATAAAACATCAGCAATCTGTCCTGCTATCATACCATTATAACCCGACGCCAATGTAAATTCTCTAAGAACTCTTATAAAAGTATTATAATCAATATTATCATTTAAATATGAAAGTACTTCGAAAGAATGAGTAAGCAGAGCATCTCCAGATAAAATCGCTATGTTTTCTCCATATTTTATATGATTTGTAGGTAAACCTCGTCTAATATTATCATTATCCATAGCTGGAAGATCATCATGAATAAGTGAATATGTATGAACCATTTCAATAGCACATGCAAATGGGATTATTTCATTTATATTTACTCCAAGAAGTTCTGATGTCATAAAAGCAAGTGCTGGTCTAATTCTTTTGCCACCTGCAAAAAGTGAATATTTCATGCTTTCCACAACAATTGAAGCTGGATTTTCAAAATCCTCAATATATCTCTCAAGTGAATTATCAATTCTTAATTTTACATCACTAAAATATTTAGTTAATTTTTCATTCATCTTTCATCTCCCTGACCTGATTATTTCCAAGAAGTTCATTTATCTTTCCTTCAGCATCATTTAACTTAGTTTCACAAATTTTTACAAGTTCACTACCTCTTTTAAACTTTTCTATAGCATCATCAAGTTCAATATCACCGTTTTCAAAATGTTCAACTATACTTTGAAGCTCTTTTAAAGCTTGTTCAAACTTTAGATTTTTTTCTTTCATATATACCCCTTAAACAGTTATTTTAAATTTAATTAAAACTCCAATAAGGCTGAATTACTTTTGAATGCCTAAATTCTAGTCTAACACCTGTTCTAATAAAAAGATGCTCTTTTTTTATATTTCCAAAAAGATTAATCTCAATAAAAACAACTCTTTCAGTTTTTTCACTATCATTATAATCAGGTTTATAGTAAATATATCCAACAGATTCATATGCTTTTATATAAGGTCTTATAAGCGGTATTTTTTCATTTTCATATTCATTTATCGAATCTGATGTAAATATCATTTTTTTTCTGTTTTCATAAATACGATATAATTTATTTTCTTTTCTATCAAGTTCATATTTTACATTTTCAAGCGAATTACCATAATTATCTTTTTTTTTCATAGAATGTATTTCAGCTTCTATATAATCATCACCCATATCAATTATTTTTTCAATTCTTGATAATTCTTCAACCATAATATTAACTGAATTTTTCATATCAGATACAAGAATAGATTTATTAGCTCCAACATAATAAAATTTATTAACCATAATATAAAAAGTAAAGACAACTGCCATTACACCAGTACTTATACCAACTGCAATCATCAGTTCTGCAAATGTAAAGCCTTTTTTTGTCATATAATTCCTCAATATATTAAACAATTTTCTACTATTTATAATCTGTTATAAGCGTAGATAATTTATACTCCTTTTCTGTTTTAAGATTAAAAACATATACAGTTATTTTTTTTATACTAACACTTTTTTTATCACTATTGTAATCCTCAACTACAGTATATCTTCTAAAATCGTTAAAAAAATCAGAGTATGAATTATAAGTTCTTATTGGACCACGATTTTCAAGAATTGATATAAATCTATTATAAACTCTAGGAAAATTTTCTTTTCTTTCTTCTGTCCAAACATCAGAATATACTTCATAAAATTTTGCTCTATTTTCATCAGCATCTTTAAATTCTTGATGTATTGTATCTTTATAAATATCTCTAAATATATAATAATCTTCTTCAAGATTTTCAAAAATCGTCAAAGTAATTTGTTCTATTTTTTCACGAGCTAGATTTATTGCAACAAGGTCTTCCTTACTTTCTCCAGACATTTTATTTCCTGAAAGAAAAATATTTAAAAAAGGAACAGCTACCATACCTAGAAGAGCAACTGTCGCAACAACTTCTATAAGTGAAAATCCTCTTAAATACCTAATCTTAAATTCCATATTATATTACTTCCTATTTTATACATCACATCTGAGCCAAAATACATTGTTATTAATACAGCTACAGCAATATATGGTCCAAACGGAACATAATCTTTTCTACTTTTTATTTTTGTAATTATTAAAAAAACTCCAATAACAGCTCCAAGAATAAAGCTCAAAAATAATACTGAAGCTGTAAATTCAACTCCAAACCATGCTCCAATAGCAGCCATGAGTTTAATATCTCCCCCACCCATTCCACCACCTGACAAAACAGATATTAAAAAAAGACTTCCTCCACCAAGTAAAATTCCTAATACTACACTTTCAAAAGTAAGATTATAACCTGCAATCTCTAGTATTTCATAAGGAGCAAATATTATAATAAGAAAATTTATAAAAAATCCGGCAATAGTACCGCCAACCGATATTCCGTCTGGAATTATAAGATAATCAAGATCAATAAAAGTTATTATAATCATAAAATGCAGAATTATAATGAAAAATAAAGTTGTGAGTGAAAAATAAAACTTATAAAAAAACACAGCTGTTAAAGTTGCGGTTAATAGCTCTATAAAAGAATATCTAAATGAAATAACACTACCACAAGTTCTACAAATTCCACCACTAAAAAAATGACTTAATACTGGGAACAAATCACGAACTTTAAGATAAGTACCGCAACTATAACAATGAGATCTCGGATATACTATAGATTTACCAGCAGGTATTCTGTAAATACAAACATTAAGAAAACTTCCTGTTAACAATCCAAAGATAAATGCCATTATTGTGAAAAAAATTTTTTCCATAGAAGAAATATATAATATTACTGAATATTTTTCAAATCTCAATAACTTGACCAATATAATGGAAAATGTTATTTTTTATATACAAAAATAACTTTGTAAAGGGGTGTTTTATGGCTACTTTGTCCGGAAAAGTCGTTATAGCTCAAGGAGGAGGACCGACAGCTGTTATTAATCAAAGTCTTGTCGGAGCAGTTCTTGAATCAAGAAAATTTCCTCAAATAACCAAAGTTTATGGTGCATTACATGGAGTTAGGGGAATTGTAGAAGAAGATTTTTTAGATCTTACACAAGAAACAACTAGTAATCTTGAAAAAGTTGCAACAACCCCAGGTGCTGCATTATTATCCACTCGTGATAAACCTGACTTTGCTTATTGCAAAGAAATTTTCAATGTACTTAGAGCACATGATGTTAGATACTTTTTTTATATGGGCGGAAATGATTCATCTGACACTGTTCGTATAGTTAATGAACAAGCCGAAAAAGCTAATTATGAATTTAGAGCAATTCATATACCTAAAACTGTAGATAATGATCTTGTACATAATGATCATACTCCTGGTTTTGGTTCGGCTGCAAGATTTGTATCACAGGCTTTTATGGGAGCTAATCTTGATAATAGAGCTCTTCCTGGAGTTTATATTGGTATAATTATGGGAAGACATGCAGGATTTTTAACTGCTGCATCTGCTCTTGCAAGAAAATATCATGATGATGGTCCTCATCTTATTTATTTACCTGAACATGCTTTTAATATTGATGAATTTTTAAGTGATGTAAAAAAAGTTTATGACAAATTAGGTAGATGTATGATAGCAGTATCTGAAGGTATAACTGATAGTAAAGGCATACCTATTATTTCAAAATTAATGGAAGGCAATGCTGAAACTGATGCACACGGTAATGTTCAATTATCTGGAACTGGTGCTTTAGGTGATGCTTTATCCAAAAAAATAAAAGAAAAACTTGGTATAAAAAGAGTTCGTTCTGATACATTCGGCTATCTTCAAAGATCATTTCTTGGCTGCGTTAGTGATGTTGATGCTCAAGAAGCTAGAGAAGTTGGAGAAAAAGCTGCACAGTTTGCTATATGGTATAATATTGACGGTTCTATAGTAATAAAAAGAAAAGCTAATTATTCAGTTGATTATGAAATTGTTAAATTAGATGAAATTGCTGGAAAAACCCGTTATATGCCTGAAGATTATTACGATTTTATAAAAAAAGATGTTACTGATAAATTTTATCTTTATTGCAGACCACTTCTAGGAGCAGGATTCCCACAGCCACATAGAATTCGTGCACCTAGAGTTGATAAAATACTTCATAAAGGAATGGTATAAATCTAAAGAGGTGCTTTTGCACCTCTTTTTTAATCACAAGGTTAATTTATATGAAATATATTGATATTTTTTTAATCTGTATTACAATAGTAATACCAAGTCTTGGTGTACTAAAAGGATATATCAAAGAAACTTCTAGTTTAATATATACTATATTTCTTTACACCGCAGGAATTAGTTTAATTGATAAATTAGGTTATATTCAGGGTGGTATTTTTATACTTCTTTCCTATGTTGTATTTTTTGTAGCAACTAGGATAATTGATAAAAATATTAAAAACAAGCCGTTATTCTCAACTTTAAAATATCATCTTTATGGGCTGTTTCCTTCTTTTATAAAACTTTTTGTAATATTAATTTTTACAATATCAATTTTAGATATGGCATATATATTAAAACCTGATTTTCCAAAATATAATTCAATATTTATTAAAAATTTTAAAAAATATACAAAATTTATTGATTATTCTAAAATTGCAAAAATAATACTTGATAAGTCTATGCCTGAATCTTTTAATTATTCTAATGATAATAATGATAATAACCAAAAATCAATTGAAAACAGCGAACAATTAATCAAAGAACTTTCAAATAATCCGGCTTATATTGAGTTAATGCAATCTAAAGAATTTAAAAAAACAATAAAAGATATAGATGTCAAAAATCCTTCTGATATTATAAAAGTTATGACTAATCCTGAACTTAGGAAGTTTTTAAGTTCTCCAGATACAATACAATTATTAAAAAGTACAAATATGAGAAAAATGTTGGAAAGTTTAAAATCAAAAGCAAAAAAATAGAAAAAAATATAACAGCGTGAATGGCTAAATACAGTTAGCACAGCTAAAGCTGTTAGTTAGAAACCACAAAACAAATCCCGGCTCAGAATAGTACCGGGATGACAGCATTTTCCAATTCCCATGTTTTTTGTCACTAATGTCATCCCATGACATATTACGCTTCATCTGTCACAGCTTTACTATTTTTGTTTTTCCTCTTTAATTTTCTTTATTTTTGTCATCCGGTATGAACCTGAGCCGGGATCTGTTTTTATATTTTTTCTTTTAATAAAAGCGTCAAAAATATTTAATTACTCCGAGAACTTTTCCAATAATCTGAAATTTATCTGGTTCAAACATAACATGAACATTTTTATCAATAGCTTCGGTACATAATATATTTTTATCACAAGTACGAAAATATTTTCTTAAAATAATTTCATTTTCATTTTTTACAAGAACTATATTACCAGAATTAATATCATTTGTTTTTGCAATTAAAACAACTGTTTCTTTAGTTATTCCTTCAAGAAGCATATTATTATCTCTTGCTTGATAGCAAAAAATTGAGGATTCAGGATAAAAATCCATTATATGTTTATCAAAGTTTTTTATTGTATAAAATTTATTTGGTTCATCAATAAATGGAATAACATAATCAGCTTTTTGTAAATCATTTATAACAAAATCCAATGAAACCATTAACTTACTAGCGAGTTTATGAAGAATATTAATTGATGGGAATTTTTTACCATTCTCGATTTCAGATAAAAAACTAGGCGATGTATCAAGAATTTGTGACATAGCAGTCAAGGTAAAATTTTTACTTTTGCGAATTACTTTTAATCTGAATCCAATTTCTTTCCTAAGATTATTCAGAGAATTCATTTTTTTGTTTCTCCTTGACAATTTTTCGTTATAGCGATATAAATAAAGTAGCAATATTTATATCCAAACAAAATCGAAACTTTTTTGGCACTTTTATAATATTACATAAAATAAAAGGATATATCAACTATTAATATGAAAAAAATTTCAGATGTTTTTTTTTCAAATAAAACAATAAGAAATCTATATAGATTAAAATGGATTGGTATAAAGATTTATAACAATGAAAAAAATTTAATTTTTAAAAATTGTTTTTTTAAAAAAAATTTACAATCCTACAAACTTACATGTATTGATATGTCTGAATTTATAATTGAACTTTATCAAAATTCAAATACCAAAAATTGTTTGTCAGATTACGACATACAAACTCTTATAAAAACAAAAACAACTGATCTTGAAAAAAGATTACTAAATATGTTTATAAAATTAGAAATAAAAGATGCAATGCTTATAAACGAAGAATATTGCATGTTTTTATTAGATTGTGCTAACAAGTTTAAAAATATTTTTGAATATGATTTTTTTAAACTCATATATCCAGAGCAAATATTTGATTTTTTAGAAAAAAACTGTTTCTCTTTGTTAAAAGAAAAAGATTTTCTTGAATATATATTTTTACCCGGAAAAACTTCAAGTTATGCAAGTATATTCCCTGTTATTTATGAAGATAAAATAAAAAACTTCATAATATTCCATGATAAAAAAAATAAAAAAAGAAGTGAAGTTCAGATTTCTGCCATTAAATATGCAATAAAAGAATTAAGTGAAAATATCAATTTTTTCCATAAGAAAAAAATCGATTTTTTAACACAACTAAAAAATTTATACAAATTAAATAACAAATTACTATATAAAAACCAAATAGAATTCAATCAATTTACTTTATCTGATATAACTCAAAGTAAAGACAATATAAATTATGAAAGAATTAAAATATTAGGACCTGATAATTTAAAAACAGTAATTCAAAAAAACACCATAAAAACTATTGATTTTAAAAATGACTATATCAATATTATGCTAAAAGATGATAAAATAGACGAAAATGAAGTTCAAATGTTAGCTTGTGCAAATATACATTTTGAAAAAAGTTCCAAAAATATAATAATACCAAAAATAAACTGTGATATTAACGATTATATAATATATGACAAAATATAAAGTCTTAAATCAGGGTCAGGGTCAGGACTGACCCCGAATCAAGACACAAGCTTATTTTCTTGGATAATCACAATCAACAATAGTTCCATCAGGATTATATTCAAAATCCTCTATTATATAAACTCTTGCACCAGGATATTTAACTGCTACATTGTAAAGTTCAACAACATCTTTTTCTCTCATTCTCATACAACCATGAGAAACATATCCTCTATGAAGAATCCATTTATCATTATTATCTTTTGTTATTGGACCATGAAGTCCATAAGTATGCTGATTTTTACTGTTTTCAATATTTAATCTCAAAAATGGATATCCTCCAAAATAAGCCGGATCATATCTTTTTTTAACATAATACCATTTATTTGAATTATCTGGCCATGTTAAAAAATATTCTTTGTTTTGTGATTCAGAAGTAGGTGTAATACTCTTTTTGTTTTTTCCTATAACACCAACTCCCACCGGATATACTTTATTGTAATCAGCATCTTTACAGACAGCATGAACAGTTAGTCCTTTGAGAGAAATTGTAATAGTCATTTTAGAATCAGCATAATCTGAACTTTTAAATGAAATTCCACGGCTTGGAACTCTATCAGCAAATTCTGAAAAATGATTGATAAGATTTCTATCATTAATTAATATATAATTATCATCATTAAAAAGATCGGTTATTTCTAACCATCCAGCCAAACCATCTGTATTTAAAATAAGTGTTTTATTATCTTCAACACTAATTACTTCAAAAATTTGACCAGGTTCAAGCATGAAATTGACCAAACCACCTTCATAAGAATCCATAACAGGTATTAAATCAACGTTTTTATTACTAAACATAAAAAAATCACCAGCATTAACAGTGAAAACTATTAATAAAACTATAAATAAACTTAATAATCGTTTCATAAAATCTCCTATTAAAATAAAATATATATTTCTTTAAATTATATAAAATAAACTCGGTATTGTCTATATATAAAAAGAATTAGAATCTGGACACTGTTTTTTATAAAAAGATTGTTTTATAAAGAACATATAAATAATGAGCTGATATTCCAGCACTTAAACCACCGATAGTATGTGAAAATAAGGCTCTGGATGTTAAATATCTTTTGTTTAATGCATCAAGCATTGCGGTATGTGTGCTTAGATAACCACTCCAACACATTCCCATTGCTGTAAATACTGCTATTTCATTGCCTGTTATAATATTTTTAGTCATAAATGCTTTGACTAGTGATAATGCTGCTCCTACGGCTCCTAATGAGGTTATGGGAAATGCTATTAATTCTGGGTTTTCAAAACCAAATAATATTTTGAATATAAAACTAAAATACTGTCCTATTCCTGGTAATATTGGTACTCCTTCATATGCTAATCCTTGATAGCCTATAATAGAATCTTTTGCTCCAAAGGTTATTAGCATTATAAATGTGCTTATTATCAATACACCTGGTATTATTGCAAGTCCTAAATCAACTCCTTGTTTTCCTCCATCTAATACTGCATTTAAAAATCTTTGTCCAATGCTTCCTCTTGATTTAAATGATATATATTTTTCTTTTGCTACAAATTCTCTTTCACTTTCTTTTTTTATCTTTCCTTTAACCAGATATTGCATTAATCTGGTTGATACTATTGCACCTATAACTGCTCCGCCAAATCCTATAAATGTTGATAAAAAATACTGATTTCCTATCATAAATGTTATAACGATTAATCCCATTCCAAATGCTGTTCCAAAGTTTGCAAGTGATACTAATTCATAATCTTTGAAATATGATTTGAATTTTTTATCTTCTGCTAAACTAATTATTGCTGGATTATCAGAGAAAAATGTCATTAATGCACCTAATGATGCTACTCCGGGTAAATTAAAAATTGGTCGCATTAATGGGGAAAGTAATGATTCAAGTAGTCTAACAACTCCGAATTCTATTAAGAGTTTACCGAAAGCTCCTGAAATAACACAAATTGCCATTATATAAAATACTGTATTTACAAGTAAATCATGAGCTGTACGCATAATTGTATTAAACATGTTAGCAGTTCCCATATTATATCCTATATATGAGAAAATTGTTACAACTGCTATAATAAATATTATTGCTTCTAATTTTCTTGCTCTGAGGAATTCTTTTCTTTTCATGCAATTTTTATATAACATTTATTGTAGAATGTCAAGAGAATTAAATAGATAAAGCGGTTAGAGAGTTTAGGAGTTTAAGAGTTTAAGAGTTTAAGGAGTTGAGGTTTTAGGGTTTAAAAACCTTATTAACTATCTTCCTAGCTGTAATAATAGTTTTTGTATTTCAGGATCATTCATTAATTTAAGAATTTCTTTATTATTCATTAATTCTGTATAATTACCTGAAGATATTGCATTCATAATTTCAGGATTAGACATTATTGATTGAATTGCTTCCGAATTCATAAGTGAATCAATTGATTGTGGCGAAAGATTTTTCATTATTTTATTTTGAATATCGCCTAATTGACTTAAATCCGGCATTTTATTAAGATTTATACTTTTTGAATTATCTTTTTTGTTATTATCTATTTTTAAATCATTATTACCTATCTTAGACACTGAAATTATGTTTTCACTCTTTATTTTAATAGTACCAAGTAGTTTTGAATGTATTGTATAATAATCATCTTCAAATTTAACAAGTTGTGCAAAAATCACCGAATTATCTGAAAGAACAAATTTTTGAATTATAGAACTTGAAAATGCAGAAATAAAAACACTTATAAAACAAATTGTAATAATAATTTTTTTCATGTTAATATTATATCATATAAATTCTAAAATTTAAATATTATTTTAAAAATAAAAACTTTAATTAATGGAGTTCAATTGTGAAATTTGAAAAAGATTTTGAATATGAAAATCAAACTTTTATTGATTTAGAATTGATAAATGAGGATTTTCATTCGAATAAGTTTATTAAATGTATTTTTAATAATTGTAATTTCACCGGTTCATCTTTTTATAATACTAAATTTAATGAATGTGAATTTAACAACTGCAATCTTTCTAATATAAATTTACCTGGAACAAGACTTGAATATATTGTTTTTAATGAATGTAAAATAATTGGTGTTAATTTTACTCTATGCGATACTATGTTTGTATTTGAAACTGATTTTTTTAACTGCATTTTGTTATATTCCGATTTTTCAGGTCTTAATATGAAAGGTCGAAGTTTTATAGAGTGTGTTGTTAAAGAATGTAATTTTATAGGTTCTTATCTTAATAAATCTATTTTTAAAAAAACTGATCTAACTAAAAGTAATTTTGTTGATGCAGATTTGAAATTTGCTGATTTTAGAGATAGTTATAATTATTTTATACCGCTTAATCAGGTAAAGATTAAAAAAACTAAATTTTCTATGCCGGAAGCTGTTAATCTTTTATCATCTTTTGATATTGAAATTGAATAATTCTAAAATTAATCTAATGTTAAATCCAAATCTTTAATCCATTCTGCTTCGTCAATTTCTAAATCTAAATCAAGTTCTATATCATCTTTTGGAATAGTTTTAAGATTTTTCAAATCATCATAAAGAATTGAAGCTGAATTTAAAATAAAAGTCTCAACTTTCTTTTTATTCATTATTACTTTTGAAAGATAATCCTTAGCTTTTTCAAGGTTTCCTAGTTTATAAGCTAGTAATCCAATAATATAATAAATACCATATTCACTGATTTTACCAAAATTAGGAGAATATTCTTTTGTAAGAGCATGAACATAACAATTGTAAGCTTTTTTTAAAAACGGTAATTCTTCTTTAATATCTCGTTGCTCATTTCTCATAATCCAGCATACTCTCATATAACAAGCAGCCATGATTCCTCTAGAATTTCTTTTAATTCTATAGCATAAAGAAGACAAAATAAGACTTTTAATTGCCATTTCAGGAGTTCTAGGTTCATAAAAATCAAAATCTCCTGACATTCTTTTTAATGTTTTATAATGTTTAAGAATAAAAACTTTAAGCTCTGGTATAACAGGTAAAGCATAATTATCACCAGAATTTGCTGAATAAAGGCATTTTGGACAAGTCCAACTCGAATATAATATAGGGTTGACATCTGAACTGTATTTTCTTCCAAAATCATCATAAGTCTCAAGAACTCTTATTTTTGAAGTTCTTACAGCTTCTACTTTAAATTGCAAATTACATACCGGACAAACTGTTTCTTTTAAAAAAGTTGCTGGAATTGATGTCATTATTGTATTACTCCAAATCTTGAAAAAGGATAAAATCTTAAAATCGGTCTTGCTTCAATATATTTACTATGAACAAATCCAACATTATCAGGATTATCCCAAAATTCTTCATTGCTTTTAACTTTTTTATTATGCTGATTCCAATATCTTGAATCAAGACTGTTATTTCTGTTATCACCAAGAAAAAAATAATGATTTTCAGGTACAATTACTGGACCAAAATCAGGTTTATCTTGAGGAATGCGAATAATCTCACCCCAACTGGTAACTCCGTAAAAATCTTTTTGTATTTTTTTATAACTTTCATCAACTGCTTTATCATTTATATATAATATATCATCTTTTATCTCAATTTTATCGTTAGGACTTCCAACCAAGCGTTTTATAAGTTTTTTATCTTCGTTTGGATGTTTAAAAATTACTATTTCACCAAATTTAGGAGTTCTAAAAACAAAATCAAACCTTGTTCCTAAAAGTCTATCTTTTTCAATGAGAGTGTTTTCCATTGAAGCGGAAGGAATATAGAATACTGCAATAATATATCCACGAATAAACATTGCAAGTAAAAAAGCTATAATAAGAGTTTCAAGATTATTGGCACAAAATTCAGCATACTTATCGCCTTTTTTAAAAGAAGAAAAAAGTCTTAAAAAAAACTTTTTAAACTTTTTCCTTAAAAAACTCGTCGGATTAACAAGTATATCGATCATGTATCCAAGGTGAAATCAACAAGAATCTCGATTTCTTCCTGTTCAATCTTAGTAGAATGAAACAATTCGCTAATAACAAGATTATAAGCTTTAGTGTATAATTCCTCATCAGTATAAGAAAGCATTTTTTCTTTTCTTCTATCTGATAACATCTTTAAGACCTGAGAAACCTGATAAATATCACCAGACTGTACCATCTCAAGTCTCTTAGCATATTGTCTATTCCAATAACCACCTTCAACTTCTATTTCATGGGTTTTTGAAAGAATTTGTATTATATTTTTAAATTCAGCAGTTTCAGTAATCTTTCTGAGACCAATTTCCTGTGAATTTCTAACAGGAATAAGAATTTCTTGCAATTTATCCATTTTTGGCTGTATAACATAATACTTTTCTTTTCTTCCAAACATTTTTTTATCGATAATATCTTTAATTATCGATACACCATGTATAGGATGTATTATCATTTCATCTTTTAGAAATTGATTGTGATTTTTCATGCCCATCATCATAACTATTTTGAATCCTCCAGAGATTTCTCGATTTCATTCTTAAGTTCAATTGCCATATCATTAGACGGGAAATATTTTAATTCTTCTTCTACGAATTTAAAAGCTTCTGTATAATTTTCTAATGTATTATAGCCATAAGCTAAATTGTAATTCACCATATCATAATCTGTTTTTTTAGATTTAATATCCTGTAAAACTTCTATAGCTTTTTCAACTTCTTCTTTACCATCATAACATATTGCCAGACTCATTGCAAGTTCCAAATCATTAGGGTAAAATTCATGAGCTTTTTCATAATTTGCTAAAGCTTCATCATAATCGCCAAGGACCATACAGGATTCTGCAAGTTTTCTGTATGCATCCTTCATGTCAGGATCCTGTGTAATAGTTGTTTTGAATTCTTGTCTTGCACGTATATAATCTTTTTTAATCATATACATTTGACCTAATCTAAAATGAGTAACGGGACTCTTTTTCTTCATCTTTCCCCCTGATTGATATATTTTACCATATTAATAATATTTCCTCTATATTTAAAACAAACTTCATCCATAAGTTCTTCTATAAGTTTTAAACCTCTTCCATTTGTTGAATAAACATCATATTCTTTTTCTAATATTTCAGGAAGATTAAAACCTTCTCCTTCGTCTTTAACAGTTATTTCAATTTTATGTCCATAGTATTTAAGATCAAAAAATATCCGTTTTTCAGGCTCTTTTTTGTTACCGTGTTTATATGCGTTAACTAAAGCTTCATCAATAGCTAATTTCACATACAGTCCATCATCACGCTCAAAAATATCTTCTATAAAATAATATACATCATTTATCAGCTTATTAACATCTTTTATATTATTTTCTAGGATTATACTAAGCTCTCTCTTAACTTTTTTTCTTTTTTCCCAATAACTATTAAGATGAAGATTAAATTCATCTTCGCACATAATATAAAAATCAGGTATAATACCGGATTTGAAATCATCAATTCCAAAATAAAGAACAGGAAATTTATTAAGATATGAGTTCATCTTAAATGAATAAATCTCATTTTTATCATCAAAGACAAAAACTGGATTTATATCTGATATAGTCTTTTGAAATTCAGGATCAAACATAGTGTTATTATTAACTGTATTAAAAGTATAATCATTGTTAAATTCAAGTTTAATATTTTTTTGAGAGTAAAAAGTAATCATACTATAAAATTCCTATATATTTTTTTACTTTAAAAACCAGAAGATTATTATCAAATGGTTTTGTAAGATAATCATCAGCCCCAACTTCCTTAAATCTTTTATCAATAGTACTAATATCCTGACCAGTTATAAGTATTACAGGAATATCCTTTGTAACCGCATTCGTCTTAAAATATTCACATAATTCATAACCATCTTTATAAGGCATAGTTACATCCATTATAATAAGATTTGGTTTTTCGTTTCCGATTTTTGTAAGACTTTCAAGACCTTCTGAAGCTTCAATTATATCAAATTCGCTTTCAAGAATTTCTCTTATTAATATTCTAACATCCTCATTATCATCAACAATAAGAATCTTCTTTTTTTTAACTGTTCTATTGCAATTCTGTTGATTTTTTATCCATTTATCAATAATATCTTTTTCAAAACGCCATTTCCTGCCAATTTTTGATGCAGGTAATTTACCTTGTTGAGCAAGCTTATAAGCACAATCTCGACTGATTCTGAGATAAGTTGCCAATTCATCAATTGTAAGAAATTTAGTAATCATATATACATGATAATTAAAATTTTACAAATTTACAAGAATTATTTTGTTTTATTTTCTTTTATGGTTTAATATGCTAAAAGGCAAAATCGACAACTTAAAGATAACAAAGAAAATTCTTTATGTTTAAAGGTTTTTTTTATTCACCATTACAATTGCTTATAAAATCTATCAATAAAATTATTTGTAATTTTAAAGTTTTTAATAGAATTAAAATCAGATTTTTTTATTTCAAAACCAGTCATCGGTTCAAAATTCAGCATATGATTCTTTATTATTGAATTAATATTTCCTTCAAATATATAAATTAAAATTTCATTTGAATTTACCTCAAAATAAGCATTTGAATCAAAAACATCAATACTAATACCAGCCAAATCAATCATAACTTTTTCAGGTTGAGTAACACTAATATTAAAACTACCTTCTGTTAGAAATATTGTGTTATCTCTTATTTCAAAACTAGTATTACTATTAAAAAGAAATCTAGAACTATAAGAATTTTGAATCAAACATTCAGATTCATCAAAAGTTTTTACTTTTAACATATTTTCTTGTTGTTTTAATATATCAATTTTTCCATTTTTTGAAATTATATCCCATGAAAGCTGTCTTTTAAAAAAATTTTCATCTTCAAATTTTTGAGTTTTATTAATAAAATTATTATATAACACAAAAGGAATAAGTAAAAAAATCGAAACGACAATAAGTTTTAGACTTAAAGGTCTAATTCTTTTTAATGTTTTTTCTTTAATTGTTTTCATAATATTTTTATTAATATCAATATTAAAATCTTTTTTAGAAGTTTCTTTTTTTAAAATATCAAGACTATATGAAATTAAAAACTCTGAATTAGAAAGAGTTTTTTTGCAATACTCACATTTTTCAATATGAGAAATTTCTTCACTTGTTAAAATCTCATTATTTTTAATCTTGTCTTTTATATTTTCACAATTCAAAGTCATTACCTTCCTCTAATCTTATTCTCATCTTTTCTCTAGCTCTAAATATTCTTATTTTTACAGTATTAACAGGAATATCAAGAATTTCAGATATTTCTTCATATGTTTTTTCTTCAAGATGTCTTAATATCATGATTTCTCTGTATTTATCAGGTAATTCATAAAGAACTTTAATTACAACATTAATTTGCCCTTTATTAATAACTTCACATTCTGGACTAATATCACTAGAAGCCAAAAAAAACTCAACATCTTCCATTGCTACATCATTATTTCTTTTTTCTTTTTTTATTGTATCGTAAAAAGTATTTCTTGCAATTTGATAAAGCCAGTTTTTTAAACCCTTTTCACAATCAACTTTGTCAAGAAATCTAAATGCTTTTATAAATGTCTGCTGAATAATTTCCTCACATAAAGAATCATTAAAACAAAATCTATACAAAAAAATAAATAAAGGTCTTTTGTATTCATTAACAATTTCTTCAAATAATTCTATATCGCCATCAAGAATTTTATGGACGATTTCTTTTTCGTCAAGCATATCAATATTCCTCAACAGCTTTTTTTTCAGTAGAATGTTCAATTATTTCAAGTTTATACTCATTATTACCAATAAATACAAAAAAAATATTATTTTTCTTTTGAATATTAAAATCTACTACATTGTTAATTTTATGAGTTATATCAGCATTATCTTTTCTTATAAAAACATTATCCTCAATAGTATATTGAATAAGTTTTTCTGAAAACTCAGGTCTTTTTATTCCATTAAATATATAAAATGAAAAATTTGAATTACCCGGATTAAACCCACTAGTATAAAGATCTAAATCTTTTCTAATAATCGATGAAAGAATTTGTATATTTCCAATTTTATCTTTATTATAAACAATTTCAACATCTGAAAATCCAGATTTAAAAGAAATTGAAAAGTAATAAATAATCACTGTTAATGAAATAATAATAATCAGGATTTCAAAAATAGTTATTTTTTTCATTAAATTATAATATCATTTTTTCAAAAATAAGTAAAAACAGACTATAAATTTTGAATTTTTTCACTTTTATTTATTAATTCTTTCCATTCCTCTTCAATATCAGATGAAATAGTAATACCTCCACCTGTTCCATATACATATTTGTTCTTTTCAAGATAAAAAGAACGAATAAGAATATTATAATCAATATTATTATTACTATTAACAATTCCAAGAGAACCTGTATAAATTTTTCTTTTTCCCTTTTCAATATGTGAAATTATTTTCATAGTCATTTTTTTAGGAACTCCTGTAATTGATCCACCAGGAAAAAGATTTTTAATAATATCAGAAAACAAAATATCTTCATTAAGCTTTCCGCTAACTTCAGAATAAAGATGAGCAACTTCTCTTAATTTCATCAAAACTGGATATTTAACATTTAATGTATTTTTTTGAATTAAACTACTAATATCATTTCTTAACAAATCTGTTATCATTGATAATTCTCTAAGATCTTTATTAGAATTCATAAGTTTTTTACAATAATCTGGGATTTTTGTAGAAATAGTACCCTTAATCGGTTCTGCTTTAATCTTATCATTATTAATAATAAATAATCTTTCAGGTGAATCAGATATAACAATTCTATTTTTACTTATAGTAAAATATGCTGAATATGAGTTTTGATTATTTCTAACCTTTTCAAAAATATCATAAGGGTGAATGTATTTATTTATAAATATTCTTTCAGTATAATTTATCTGATATGTATAACCATTAACAATATATCTTCGTATTTTATTAAGATTTTTTTTATAAACAGCTTTATTCGGATAATTAATATATTTTGAATATAATATTTCATTAGATTTTACTTTTGGAAGAAATATATTATTACTTTTAAAAACACCTTTTACAATAAAATATCTTTCATTGTATTTTTTTATAAATTCTCCAGGAACAACAATAACACTCAATAAATCAGTTTTTTTTATATACAGATTAAATAAATAATTACCCATTTCATAAAGATTAAGATTAAAAAATAAAATATTATTTTCTGTCAAAAAATTTATAATTTCAGAATAAATTTCCCAGAAATCTCCTTTTAATCTTTTAAATTTGCCTTCATATAAAACAAATAAATCATTAGAATAAAAATAAATAATAGCCTGAGTATTAATAACATTTATATAATAATCACCAGAAAACCATTTGTTTTCAAAAATATAAGTCGGAAATTCAAAATTCTCATAAATATTTTTTTTATAATCAAGTAACTCAGATTCAGTATATTTATAACAACATATAATATCAATCAAATCATTTTTAGAAAATTTTTCAAAATCCACTCTCCACCCTCACTCAAAAAAGATTCTGGATGAAATTGAACACCATATAACTTATGTTTTTTATGCTTTACAGCCATAATATGAAAAGGATTTTTTGTCCATGCAGTAATCTGTATATCGTGATTATAACATTCATCAATAATAAGTGAATTATAGCAAGTCATAACACATGGACTTTTTAAACCATCAAACAAAACATCATCGTTAAAATAAATCTTCCTTGTCTCACCATGATAAGGATGATCAGCTTTTTTTAAAATTCCACCATATAAACTTGCAATAATCTGATGACCAAGACAAATACCAAGAACAGGTTTTTTTATATCAATAAATTTATTTATATAAAATTCACATAATCCAATATTTAGCAGATTACCAGGACCAGGAGAAATGATACAACCATCAAAAGAATTTAAAAATTCAACATTATCATTAAAGAAATCATTTTTAATTATAGTAGTATTAACTTCCAGATTTTTTAAATAATAAGAAATAGTTTGAGTAAAAGAATCATAATTATCAATAATTAAAATATTAGTTGCCCTGGCTTTATCCATCACCTGGTATTATACCACTATAATAATTTTAACTACAAATTATTATGCGAAAAGTTGCTTGTAACAAGAGTGAAATAGATTTAACTCTTTCACTCTTTCACTAATTACTTTTCTATTTTCAATTAAAACCAATAATTCCATGCTTTTGTAAGAGCATTACCAACAGAACTTGCAGCATTAGCAGTAGCATCAGCAACATATTCACAAGCATTACCAACCTTGCCCAATGTCCAATTCCACATTTTATTAGCTTTTGCTCCAACATATTTTGCAGCCTTAACAGTACCATCTTTTGCCTGTTCAATAACATAAACAGTACCATCTGCAAGTTTTTGAGCTATATATATCGAACCATCTTTAGTCTTTTTAATAACATAGTTTGCACCATTTTTAACTTCTTCCTGAACATAATTTTTTATCTCAATCATAAGAAATGATATTTCTCTATTAGCACGAGCAATATCTTTGTCATATTCAAGACTTTCAACAGGATAAAATTCAAAAGAAGAAAGATAACCAACTCTATCTGTATATGATTTTGATTTACTAAAAACAGTTTTTATACCAAGGTTAACTTTTACGCCAAGTGATACATCAATACTTAATTCTGGTTGGCTATATTCAAGAAGTAAATCTGTCTTTTCAATATAAGGAACCGGAGTTTCCATCATCTTAGCAAAAGAAGCCTGGACAGAACCATATATACCCTGAACCTTAGCAGTAATTGTTTGTTCATTCTGCGGATCTCTTTGTGTAAGCATATTTCTAGAGAAAGCAACCCATTCACCAAAATATTTTTGAGTTTTTTCAGCATCTATTATAAAAATAAATATCTTTGTCATACCTCTAATATCATATAATTCAGCATAATCTGAAGCAGTTGCACCATTGCTTTTAAGTATTGTTTTAAGAGTATTAATTGCCTGATTATAAGAATTAGGTTTAAATCTATAACCCATTGAAAAAATAATCATGCTTTTTGTAAGTTTTTTATCTTTATCAAATTTAAAACTCACATTACAGCCAACATTACCGTTTACATTTGTAAGATACCAGTTTGGCAGAAAATCTTTACCAAATAATGTAGCACCAAAATCCAATGCAGTAAAATTACCGGAAACTGAGTTTTTTAAAACCACATTATATCTATCATCAGTTGCTCCATATATAGTTTCACCACTAATAAGTCCACCTTCTATTCCACCTGAGAGGTTTGCGGAAGCCGAAGCTAAAGTACCTGATGCACCAAAATGAGTTTTACCAGCTTTACCTTCTGTATCAACATCAATAAGACCAAGCTTTGCTCCGACATTACCTGAAACCCCAACACTACCTGAAATTGATAAAGAACCATAAACCTGATAATCACTTATATTAACATCAGTTATTCTCTGAAGACCTTTTGATACAAGAGTACCCATAACTGGATTTGAACCTTTAAGAAGTTTATCTGCTAAAAATACAACTTCAGCTTTTCTATCGTTTTTGAAAGGATCTTTAAAAAGATATTTTTGTCCAACACCGATTTTTGCTGACACATTAGCTCCTACAGTAGCACCAGCACTAACTCCAACATTTTTACCAAATGCTTTTATGTCAAGAGGTTTTACTTTTGGACCTACTGAAACAGCAGCATTACCTGAAAAACTAGGAAAAAGATCTGCAAAAATCTTATCTTTCCATTTATCGTTAATATCAGGTGCAAAAAATGTAACTGTACCATCAATTGCCGGTTTAACACCAACTGTCAGACCAGCAAGCACAGGTTCAAGACCTACTTTTGCATTAACTCCAACAGAAGCACTATAATTAATAATCATATCTCTAGAAGAAATATTAACATTGAAATCAGCCTTTACATTATCATTTAATGATACAGTAAAACTATTATCACCATCTTTAAAGAAAGAAGATTCAAGCTTGACTGTAATCATACCTTTATCATCAGAACGAAATACAATACCATCAAGATGCAAAGCAGAAGGTTTTAATGTAAAACCCTTTTCGTCAATTACTTTAACATATAATCTAACTTCCGAACCTTTTTTTGCACTTATTTTATAATCTTCACCAAACCAAGGAACAACTCTATATTGTTTTTTATTACTATTAAAATCAATTTCAACAGTATTTTTGCCTAAAACAGATTTAAAACTCTTTTCTATTGTTTTATTAGTCTTTAAGTTAAAAACCACCATTTTATCATTATAAACTGCCATAATTTTAATATTTCCAATAATAGAACCAGGAAATACATCAGTTTTGATAAATTTACCTTTTTTACTATCAAAATAAATTACTTTTACAGATTTAGAATCATAACTTGCAATAGATAAAAGATCTTCATCAGAAATATTTAAACCTTTGATAATCTTATCGTAATGACCTTTTTCTATAAGTTCTTTAACTTTAATATCAAGTTTATTTAAAATTTCAAAATTTTCATCCTTTCTAAAAACATTAGATATTGAATAAGCAGTGCTAAAATTATTTAAAAGTTCGGCAAAATAAAAACTATCTATTTTTTCAGGGTTTAGTTTAAATGAATTTAAAGTTTTTGCAGTATCAAACATTAATTTGTAATTATTAGTTCTGTCAATAATGATATCAGTAATCGAACTCTGATACTGTTCAAGCCTATCAAGTTCTTCAGCAAGCTCTTTAAGCTTACCTTCATCACTAACATTTTTTAAAATATGATTATACACAACAGTTTTCATCATACTAATAGTTCTATAATGTTCAGTAATATCAATTTTACCGTTAATTGCAGCATCGCTAACAGATTTCAAATCAGATTTAGATGCAATAGAATCAGAAAAGATATTAATAGAAAACACTAACA
>Ga0265293_10003388_pt1 | contig 29649 bp, 26 predicted proteins | sample Munlanlewell138R_FD_192505 | JGI IMG/M metagenome (GOLD analysis project Ga0265293, IMG submission 192505) | Leachate microbial communities from a municipal landfill in Southern Ontario, Canada - Leachate well 138R | ecosystem: Engineered > Solid waste > Landfill > Unclassified | place: Canada... | reverse complement strand
TCAAGCCGCATTTCCGCGCCACGCTGGACACGGTCGCGCAGAGCCTCCAGCAGTATCCCGACAGCCTGATCGACGTCTACGGCCATACCGATTCGACCGGGTCGGACGCTTTCAACCAGACGCTTTCCGAAAACCGCGCCCGCACCGTGGCGAATTACCTCATCAGCCAGGGTGTTTCCTCGGCGCGTATCCGCAGCCAGGGCTTCGGCGAGACGATGCCGGTCGCGGAGAACACGACCGAGGAAGGCCGCCGCCGCAATCGCCGCGTGGAAATCAAGATCGTTCCGATCACGCAGGAACAGGTCCAGGCCGCGCGTTCCGGCCAATAAGCCGCAAGCTGCGGGAGCCTTACCCCTCCGGTAAGGCTCCGCTCAGCCTGCGCGCGCGTTCGGCGATGCGCTCAATGGCCGCGTCGTGGATCGCGGGCGCGCTCGCCAGCACGCCGAAGGCGCGGGGATCGCGCTTGTTGTAGTTGAGCGGATGGCCGAAGGCGTCCGTCACGGCGGCGCCCGCTTCCCGCGCGATCAGCGCCGCCGCCCCGATATCCCATTCGAAGCCCCAGCGCACGGTGGCGACGAGATCCGCTTCGCCCGCCGCCACCATCGCGATGCGCAGCGCGATGCTGTTGGGCTGATAGACAGCGACGAGGTCCGCATCCTCTTCCGGCATGTGGACCGTGGGCACGCGGGCGCCCGCCAGTTCGGTCCGCGTGCTGGCGGCCAGCCGCTCGCCGTTGCGCCAGCTTCCCTTGCCCGCTTCGCCCAGCCAGAACTCGCCGCCCGACTCGGGCGCGCGGGCCGGCGCGCACAGCAGGCCCAGCAGCGGCCGTCCGGCGCTGACCAGCGCGACGGAAACCGCCCAGCCCGGCCTGCCCCGGATATAGTCGCGGGTTCCGTCGATGGGATCGACCAGCCAGATCAACCCGCCCGCCAGCCGTTCCGGCGCATCCGCCGTTTCTTCCGACAGCCATCCGGCGGCGGGCAGCAGCGCGCGCAGTTCCCGCTTCAGGAAGGCGTCGACGGCGAGATCGGCGCTGCATACCGGGTTCCCGGGCGCTTTTTCCCACACTTCGGGGGCATGGCCCGCGCCGGGAAAGCTGGCCATGGCGAGGCCGCCTGCTTCCCGCACGATCCGTTCGAGGCGGTCGCGGTCGATCATGCGCGGCCCCCAATCGATGACCTGATCAGCCGGCTGCGGGTCGGGGTCGGGGACGGCGAGGTTTCGGGGGGCATGGTTTCCATGGATAGCGAGCCTTGCCGCCATGCTCCCGCAATGGGGACTTTTCAAGCGGGAGACGATGTGCTTATGCGGCAGCGCACAAAGGAGCCGGTCCGGGGCCGGATCGGCCCCGCCTGTCCGTTTTCATCCATTTTGCCGGGAAATGCCATGAACGTTCACGAATATCAGGCCAAGGAACTGCTTGCGAAGTATGGCATCGGCATTCCCGCCGGCCATGCCGCCCTTACCGTCGAGGAAGCCGTCGCGGGCGCGAAGAAGCTCCCCGGGCCGCTCTATGTCGTGAAGGCGCAGATCCATGCGGGCGGGCGCGGCAAGGGCAAGTTCAAGGAACTGGGCGCGGACGCCAAGGGCGGCGTCCGCCTCGCCAAGTCGGTCGAGGAAGTGGAAGCCAACGCGAAAGAAATGCTCGGCAACACGCTCGTCACCATCCAGACGGGCGACGCGGGCAAGCAAGTGAACCGCCTCTATGTGACGGACGGCGTCGATATCGCCAAGGAATACTACCTTTCCATGCTGGTGGACCGCAAGACGGGCCGCGTCGCGATCATCGCCTCGACCGAAGGCGGCATGGATATCGAGGAAGTCGCGCACTCCACGCCGGAAAAGATCGTCACTATCACCGTCGACCCGGCCGAAGGCTTCCAGCCGCACCATGGGCGCGCGGTGGCGTTCGGCCTCAAGCTGACGGGCGACCTCAACAAGCAGGCGCAGAAGCTGACGCAGCAGCTCTACAAGGCGTTCACCGAACTGGATTGCGCCATGCTGGAAATCAATCCGCTGGTGGAATCGGAAGACGGCAAGCTGCTGGTGCTCGACACCAAGATGAGCTTCGATTCCAATGCGCTCTATCGCCACCCTGACGTGATGGAACTGCGCGACGAGACCGAGGAAGACCCCGCCGAAGTCGAAGCCAGCAAGTATGACCTCGCCTACATCAAGCTCGACGGCAACATCGGCTGCATGGTGAACGGCGCAGGGCTGGCCATGGCGACGATGGACATCATCAAGCTCAACGGCGCCTTCCCCGCCAACTTCCTCGATGTGGGCGGCGGCGCCAACCGCGAGAAAGTGACCGAGGCGTTCAAGATCATCCTGTCCGACCCGGCGGTGGAAGGCATTCTCGTCAACATCTTCGGCGGCATCATGAAGTGCGACGTCATCGCCGACGGCATCGTCGCGGCGGCGAAGGACGTGAATCTCTCGGTGCCGCTGGTCGTCCGGCTGGAAGGCACGAACGTGGAGCAGGGCAAGGCCATCCTCGACAATTCCGGCCTGCCCATCGTCTCGGCCAACGATCTGGGCGACGCCGCCCGCAAGATCGTCGCCGAAGTGAAACAGGCGGCCTGACGAGCCTGTCCCGCGTCAGGCCCCGGGGTCAGCCGGGGGCTTGACGTAAGGCGCGCGGGCGGCAATGGCGGCCCGTATGCGCCGGGTTCTCCGGCCCGCTGTTTCGCCGTCCGGCACACGAAAAGGCCGACACACGAAAAGGAACGCAAGCGATGAAAATCCTCGTGCCCGTGAAGCGGGTCATCGACTATAATGTGAAGCCGCGCGTCAAGGCGGACGGCACGGGTGTCGATCTCGCCAACGTCAAGATGAGCATGAACCCGTTCGACGAAATCGCCGTTGAGGAAGCCATCCGCCTGAAGGAAAAGGGCGTGGCGACCGAGATCGTCGCGGTTTCGATCGGCCCGGCCAAGGCGCAGGAAACGCTGCGCACGGCGCTTGCCATGGGCGCGGACCGCGCCGTCCTGGTGCAGACCGACGATGAAGTGGAGCCGCTGGCCGTCGCCAAGATCCTCAAGGGCGTGGCGGACGAGGAACAGCCCGGCCTGGTGATCCTCGGCAAGCAGGCGATCGACGACGATTCGAACCAGACCGGCCAGATGCTCGCCGCGCTGACCGGCCGCCCGCAAGGCACGTTCGCCAGCGAAGTGACGGTGGAAAGCGATTCGGTCACAGTGAAGCGCGAAGTCGACGGCGGCCTCGAAACGGTCAAGCTGTCGCTGCCCGCCATCGTGACGACAGATCTGCGCCTGAACGAGCCGCGCTATGCTTCGCTGCCCAACATCATGAAGGCGAAGTCCAAGCCGCTCGCCACCAAGGCGCCCGCCGATTACGGCGTGGACACCGCGCCGCGCCTCAAGACGCTGAAAGTCAGCGAGCCGCCGGTGCGCAGCGCGGGCGTGAAGGTCGCCGATGTCGATGCGCTGGTCGCCAAGCTCAAGGAACTGGGCGTAGCCTGAAGGCGAAGCCCGTCTTTCATAAGGATAAAGACGATGTCCAAGACACTCGTTTGGGTCGAACACGACAACGCCGCCGTCAAGGATGCCACGCTTGCCGCCGTTACCGCCGCGTCGCAGCTTGGCGAAGTGCACCTGCTGGTCGCCGGTTCGGGCTGCGCCGCCGTCGCGGATGCCGCCGCGAAGATCGCGGGCGTGGGCAAGGTGCATCTGGCCGATGACGCTGCCTATGCCAACGCGCTGCCGGAAAACGTCGCGCCGCTGGTCGTGAGCCTGATGGACAGCCATGACGCGTTCGTCGCGCCCGCCACGTCGAACGGCAAGAACATCGCGCCGCGCGTCGCCGCGCTGCTCGACGTGATGCAGGTGTCCGACATTCTCTCGGTCGAAGGCCCCAAGACCTTCACCCGGCCGACTTACGCTGGCAACGCCATCGCCACGGTCGAATCGAGCGATCCCAAGCTGGTCGTCACGGTTCGCGGCACGGCCTTCGCCAAGGCCGCGCCGGAAGGCGGCTCGGGCACGGTCGAAGCCGTGTCCGGTGCGGGCGATACCGGGCTGTCCAGTTTCCTCGGCTCCGAAATCGCCAAGAACGAGCGCCCCGAACTGACCAGCGCCAAGATCATCGTTTCCGGCGGCCGCGCGCTCAAGGATTCGGACACGTTCCAGCAGGTCATCTTCCCGCTGGCCGACAAGCTCGGCGCGGCGGTCGGCGCCAGCCGCGCGGCGGTGGACGCGGGCTATGTGCCGAACGACTATCAGGTCGGCCAGACCGGCAAGATCGTCGCCCCCGAAATCTACATCGCGGTCGGCATCTCCGGCGCGATCCAGCACCTTGCGGGCATGAAGGATTCCAAGACCATCATCGCCATCAACAAGGACGAGGACGCGCCGATCTTCCAGGTCGCCGACGTCGGTCTGGTGGCGGACCTGTTCAACGCCGTGCCGGAGCTTGTCGGCAAGCTTTGACGCCGCACGGAACTGACATCGAAGCCCCCGGAGCCCGCAAGGTTTCCGGGGGTTTTGCTATGCGGGACGCTTGTCAGTTCCGCTCATAGAGAATGAGCGGCGCCTCGCCTTCCGCTTCGTGGCGGCCATAGGGGCGGAAGCCTAGCTTGCGCGCCAGCCGGTCGGACGCGGCGTTACCTTCCTCGATCATGCAGGCGATCCGGCGCTGGCCGTGCGCCGCGTCGAACCAGGCCAGCGCGGCGCCCATCGCTTCCCCGGCAACGCCCTGGCCCCAGTGGTCGGCATGGACGATCCAGCCCGCTTCGGGCGTGTCGTCCATGCCCTGGCCGAAGCCGCGCCAGTTATGGAACACGCCGCAGGAACCGATCACTTCGGCCCGGCCCGGCAGGCGCACGATGAAGCCGCCATAGCCATAGAGCGCCCAGCTTCCCGCGTTGCGGAGCAGGCGGTGCCCCTCGCTCATGGCCTCGACCGGGCGCCGGCCCAGATAGCGCCGGGTTTCCTCCGATTCGATCAGTGCCATCAGGCCGGAAAGATCGTCCGCGCGCGGCCGCCACAGTTCGAGCCTGCCGGTCGTCAGGACAGGCCTGTCGTTCACAGCAGCATGTCCACCGCGTGGATCGCCACGCCCATCAGCCCGCCGACCAGCGTGCCGTTGATGCGGATGAACTGCAAGTCGCGCCCCACCGCGCCTTCCACCCGGTCCGTGACAGTGCGCGAATCCCATCGCTTCACGGTTTCGGATACGATGCGCACGATCTCGTCGCCATAGCGGCTGACCACGCCGACCAGCGTGCGCCGCGTGAAGCGGTTGACCAGCAGTTGCAGCGTCCGGTCCTGCTCCAGCGCCGTGCCCACCGCGCCGATGGTCTCGCCCAGTTCGCCCGCCAGCAGCTTTTTCGGATCGCGCGCGGCGCGCAGCAGGAAGGCGCGCAGCCGCTCCCACATCCCATCGAGCCACTGGCCCATTGCCGGGTTGGCCAGCACTTCCGCCTTCATGCGCGCGACTTTGGCCTGCATGGCGGGATCGTGCTGCAAGCGATGGGCCAGCTCTTGCAGGCCCTCGTTCACTTTGCGGCGCAGGGGGTGGTCAGGATCGGTCAGCGCCTCGGCCAGCAGCTTGTAGAGGCCCCGCAGCACGGCATTGGCCACTGTCTCGTCAAGGCCGGTCCAGCGCACCAACGCGTTCGCGCGCTCATGGACGATCTGGCGGATCAGCTCCTCGTTGTCCTCTATGGTGAAGCCGGCCCAGCGGATCAGGCTTTCCAGCAAGGGCATGTGCCGGTTGCCCGCGATCGCGGCGTCGAGGAACTGGCCGAGCATCGGCGCGGCGTCCAGCCGTTCGAGCTGGCGGCGCAGGCCGGACTTGACCAGCCCGCCCAGTTGCTCCTGATCGAGCGATTCGAGCATGTCGACGAACAGGCCCGCCGCCCCGTCGCGCAGGCGCGAGTGCTCGTCCACGCGGATGTCGCGCAAGTATGCTCCGGCCGCGGCGGCGAGGTTGAAGCCGCGCAGGCGGCGCGCGACGACGGCGGGCGTCAGGAAGTTCTGCCGCAGGAACACCGCCATGGTGTCCGCGATGCGGTCCTTGTTGCGCGGGATGATCGCCGTGTGCGGGATGGGGATGCCCAGCGGATGGCGGAACAGGGCCGTCACCGCGAACCAGTCGGCCAGCCCACCCACCATCGCCGCTTCGGTGAACGCGATGGCGAAGCCCCAGGCCGGATGTGTGCCAGCGAACCGCCGCAGGACGAGGAACAGCATTGCCATGGCGACGAGCAGCCCGGTCGCCACGCGCCGCATATGGCGGGAACGGTCGGTCAGCAGGGGGGACTCAACGAACACGGAGAGCGATATCCATCGCGCGGCTCACTCGGCGGGAAGGCCGCCTCCGGCCGCCGGATGCCCTCCATCGTGCCGGCTGTGTTCCGGATCGTAAGTGAGCAGCGAGCGGCGCAGCTTCGGCCCCAGGCGCTTTTCCATCCCGTCGGCAAGGCTGAAGGCCGCGGGCACGATCAGCAGCGTGAGCAGCGTGGAGAGAGTGAGGCCGCCGATGACGACCGTGCCCATCGGCGCGCGCCAGGCCGCGTCGCCGGAAAGCGATACGGCGGTCGGCACCATGCCCGCCACCATGGCCACGGTGGTCATGACGATGGGCTGGGCGCGCTTGTGCCCCGCATCGACGATGGCGTCGAATTTTGGAACGCCCTGCGCCATTTCCTCGATCGCGAAATCTATCAGCAGGATGGAGTTCTTGGCCACGATCCCGAACAGCATGAGCATGCCGATGAACACCGACATCGACAACGGTTGCCCGGTGATGACCAGCGCCAGCAACCCGCCCAGTGGCGCCAGGAACAGCGAGCCCATGTTGACCAGCGGCGAAATGATCCGGTGATAGAGCAGCACCAGCACCGAAAAGACCAGCAGGATGCCCGCCGCCAGCGCCGCCACGAAGTTCTCGCCCATTTCCTGCTGCCAGGCGTCGGAGCCGTAAGCTTCGTTGCTGACGCCGCTCGGCAGATCCTTCATGACCGGCAGCGCGGCGATGGCCTTGTCCGCGTCGCTCTTCACCATGCCGGGCGCCAGGTCGGCGCCGACGAAGATGCGGCGTTGCTGATTATAGCGCTGGATGGACGTGGGACCGGAGCCGAACGTGATTTCGGCCACGCGGGAAAGCGGGACGGAACCGCCGGCCTGTGTCGGGATCGGCAGGTTGGCGATGTTTGCAATATCGCGTCGCGCGTTTTCCGACATGCGTACGCGGATCGGCACCTGCCGGTCCGACAGCGAGAACTTGGCCGCGTTCTGGTCGATCTCGCCCATCGTGGCGATGCGGATCGCCTGGCTGAGATCGGCGGTCGATACGCCCAGCGACGCGGCGAGGTCGAGCCGGGGCGTGATGATGAGTTCGGGGCGGCGCAGGTCGGCGCTGATGCGCGGCGCGACGACTTGCGGCAGGGCCTTCATCTGTTCGACTAGTTTGGCGGCGGTTTCGTCCAGCACCGTCGGATCGGAACCCGTCAGCATCACGGAGATCGGACGGCCGGTGCCGGTCTGTGCGTTCTGGAACGAGGAGACCGTCACGCGCGCGTCGGCGAACTGCTGGAACAGCGGCGTCATCGCCTGTTCCACTTGCGTACTGGTGCGTTCGCGATCGGCGGCGAACATAATCATCACGCGGCTGGTGCCTTCGCTGATGCGTTCCAGAACGCCGCTCACTTCCGGCTGCTTGCGGACGATGGCGGCGACTTCGGCCGATATCCGTTCGGTATCGGCGAGAGTAGTCCCCGGCGGCATTTCGACCGTGACCCGGCTGAAATCGCTGTCCTGCGAGGGAAAGAACTCGCTCGGCATCCGTGAACCGATCAGCAGCGTGAGCGCCAGCGCGGCGGCGCCTATGCCCATCATCCACACCCGGTGATCGCCGCGCAGCCGGGCGGCGATGCGCTTGCCCCAGGGAATGCGCCCGTCCACGCCGCGCGCGCTTTCGCGCAACGCCTGTGCCTTCGACGTGTCGAGCGACCAGTGCAGGATGCGCAGATAGCGATCCATCCACGGGCCGCCGGCATGTTCGGCATGGCCGTGCGACTTGAGGAAATAGGCGGCGACCATCGGTGTGATGAGGCGCGCCACGGCAAGGCTCATCAGCACCGCGACGACCACCGTGAGGCCGAAGTTCTTGAAGAACTGCCCGGATACGCCGGGCATCAGCCCGACCGGAAAGAACACCGCGACGATCGAGAACGTCGTCGCCACCACCGCCAGCCCGATTTCGTCGGCGGCGTCGATGGCGGCCTGATAGGCGCTCTTGCCCATGCGCATGTGGCGCACGATGTTCTCGATCTCGACGATCGCGTCATCGACGAGAACGCCCGCGACGAGGCTGAGCGCCAGCAGCGAAAGCTGGTTGAGCGTAAAGCCGAACCAGCTCTGGATGATCCAGAACGTCGGTATGGCCGAGAGCGGAATGGCGATGGCGGCGATCATCGTCGCCCGCCAGTCGCGCAGGAAGAAGAACACCACGATGACTGCGAGGATCGCGCCTTCCACCATCGCGGCGATCGAGGACTCGTATTGCCCCTTGGTGTAGTCCACCGAATTGAACATGCGCACGAAGCGCACGCCGGGATTTTCCTCCTGAATCTTCTTCATCTGCTCGACGGCGCCGTCATAGGCGGTCACGTCCGACGCGCCGCGCGCGCGCGACAGCGAGAACGAGACGACGGGGCGGCCGTTGAACCTGGAAATGGACGTGACTTCGTCATAGGCGTCAGAGACCGAGGCGATATCGGCCAGCTTGACGCGCCGGCCGCCGGACAGCGGAATCTCCGTCTGCGACAGCGCATAGGCATCGGGCGCGTTGCCCAGCACGCGCACCGACTGGCGCACGCCGCCGACTTCGGCCTTGCCGCCCGCCGCGTTGAGGTTCGCCGCGCGCAGGGCCAGGTTGACCTGCGAAGCCGTGACGCCCAGCGATTGCATCCGCGCGGGATCGAGTGTGACGAGGATCTCGCGGTCGACTCCGCCGATGCGCGACACTTCGGCCACGCCTTCCACGCCGAGCAGGCGCTTGGCCACGGTATCGTCGATGAACCACGAAAGCTGTTCCAGCGTCATGTCATCGGCCTGGACGGCGAAGAAGGCGATGGGATCGGACGAACTGGCGACCTTGAACACCTGCGGTTCGAGGATGCCGTCCGGCAGTTCGCCGCGAACCTGGTCAACGGCGTTCTTGACCTCGTTGACGGCCTCGTTGATGTCCTCCCCGATCTCGAACTCGATGGCGGTCTGGCTGCTGCCTTCGGAGGCCGTCGAACTGATGGTGGAGACGCCGTTGATGGTGCGCACCGCCGATTCGATGCGTTGCGAGATCTGGTTCTCGATTTCGGTGGGCGAGGCGCCGGGCTGGCTGATCTGGACGATCACCACCGGAAATTCGACATCGGGATCCTGCTGCACGTCCATGCGCATGAACGCCACGATCCCCATTATCATGAGGCCCATGAAGATCACGATCGGAACGATGGGGTTCCTGATCGACCATGCAGAGATGTTGCGCAGGCCCAAGATTCAGCGTCCCGGCGCGGTGCCGGCCTTCGGCCTTACCGTCTCGCCTTCGGACAGGAAGGCGCCCGCGCGCCGCACGATGCGCTCCCCGCCGCTCAGCCCCTCGGTCACGACGATGCCGCTGTCCGTGATGGCGCCGGTCCTGATGGGGCGGCGCACCACCTTGTTGTTCCCGTCGACGATATAGACATAGCTGCCCCGGGCGTCGGCCAGCACCGCCGATTCCGGCAGGAGCGGCGCGACGAGCGTTCCCGCGACGATTTCGGCGGAAGCGAAGCCGCCGGGCCGCAGTTCGGGCGCATAGCTGAGAGCGACGCGGGCCGTGCCCTGGCGGTTCTGCGGGTCGATCACCGGAGAAACCTGCCAGACCTCGCCCGTGAAGCTCTTGTCGGTTCCGACCGGCGTGACCCGCGCCGCGGTGCCCGTTCCGGCCCGCGCCAGATCCTCTTCGCTCAATTGCGCGAGCAGTTCCATCTCGCCGCCTTTGGCCAGCCGGAACAGCACGCCGCTGCCCGCGCTGACGACTTGTCCCGGCTCGACATTGCGTTCGAGGACGAGCCCGGCGGAGGGCGCCACCACATTGAGCTGGCGCACGCGCGCCTGCATTTCCCCGAGCTGGGCCTGTGCGACGCGGACGCGGGCATTGGCGCCGTCGCGGGTGGCGGTGAGCCGGTCCACGTCCGCCTTGGAGATGAAGCCGCGATCCACGAGCTTGAGCGCGCGGTCGAGGTTGGCTTGCGCCAGCCGCGCGTCGGCCTGCGCCACCTGGATCTGGGCCGCGAGCGCGGACGTCTGCTCCGCCTGCACCGAACGGTCGATCACGGCGAGCACCTGGCCCGCGCCGACCCATTGGCCGGGTTCGACCAGAACGCGCACGACCTTGCCGCCTTCGCCCTGGACGCCGACCGGCTCCTCGCGCCGCGCGGCCAGCGTGCCGGTGGCGTTGATGCGGCCGGGAATAGTGACGCGGCCGGGCGAGATGACCGTTACGATCGGGGTCTGGCTGGCGTCTTCGGCCGAAAGACCCGCCGGCTCCTTGCGGTGCATCAGCAGGAACAGGCCGATCAGGACGATCGCCGCGGCAATCGCGAATATCCATGCGCGCTTGCGCGAACGGCGCGAATCCTCGCCGTCCACGGCCAGCGGGTCATCGGAAACGGGAAGCGCCGTTTCGCCGGTTTCGATCTTGGCGTCGTAATTCATACAGGTTTGTCGTCCGGCTGCGCGGCCTGCCTGCGGGCGCCGCCATGTCCATTGTCGCGAGACGCTTCTCTCGTCGCGGATTCGCACGACAAAAGGCCCGCTTGCCACATCCCCGCCGACATAGCCTTGTCGGCGGTGGGTGGCAATGCGGGACTGATGCGTGAAACCGACGCGGGCGGCATCGCGATGCGTGTCGCGATCAGGCACCGCCCGCTGGGCCCGACGGCCCGTTCAGCATACCTGTTTCAGCGCACGCGGCCGCGCTGGATGAGGTTGGCGATGGCCAGCAGGATCACCGCGCCGATGAAAGCGATAATGAGCCCCTGGATCGAGAATTCCTTGACCGATCCGGCGAAACCGAACTGGTTCGCGACAAGATTGCCGATGATCGAACCCACGCAGCCGACGACGATGTTCCAGAAAATGCCCATGGACGCGTCCCGGTTCATCACCATGCTGGCCAGCCAGCCGGCGACGCCCCCCACGATAAGCGCAATGATCCAGCCCATACCATCCTCCTGTGTAACGCCCCGCGCATGGTCGCGCATGGGCAAGGAAGCGGGCAGGCTAACGCAAACTTCGCGCTATGTCGCTGTTAAAAAACGTCCGGGCGCGGGACCGGAGCGTTCCCGGCGCCTTCAGTATTTCTGCTGGCGTTCGTAAAGGTCGCGGTAATGCTGGATGCGCGTGACGCGCAGGCCCTGCATTCCCGACCGGTCGACCGCGCGCTGCCACGACGCGAACTCCTCAAGGGTAAGCTGATAGCGTTCGCAGGCCTCGTCGATGGTCAGAAGGCCGCCGTTGACGGCGGCGACGACTTCGGCCTTGCGGCGCACGACCCAGCGGCTTGTGTTCGGCGGCGGCAGCGAAGCCAGCGTCAGCGGTTCTCCCAGCGGCCCGATGACCTGCGCGGGACGAATCTTCTGGTTCTCGATCATCTTTACCCTCTGCCGCCGAAGGATTGTTCGCCGGCGGCTGGATCATCCTTCCCCTCCGCGCGCTTTCCATGTTCTGAAGGATCGAGGTTAACCGATGTTAACGATGACCCGAATCCGGCAAGCAGCGCAGCGCCTTCGCGGTCGAAACTGCCGGTTAACGCGGCGTGGCGGCGCGGTGCCGAATCGCCGGAAACAACCCGATGGGCCGCATAGGCCGCGCATAGCCTGCCGCGCAGCGCGTGCCAGTCGGGATGCTCACCTCCGGCGCTTCCGCCGTGGTCGCGCATCCAGCTTTGCTTGTCGAACTCGATAACCATGGCGAGCGCTATAGGCCGCCGTTGGTCAAGGCGAGGTAAAGAGCGTCTTTACCTGCTGTTGAGAAGTGTGAACGTCCCTTTCACCCCGGAAAACGCCCGCCGCACACGCGGAAAACGCACGCCGCACGGGAGGCGGTTTCCAACCGGGCGCGGCGGCTGTATGGGCCCGGCATGGCCTCGCCCGGCACTCTTTCCGACACGCGCCTGTCTCCTGAACAGGCGGGCGCGCTGTTCCAGCTCGACGGCCCGATGGCTGCGAGACGGATCGTCGTGGCCATGTCGGGCGGCGTGGACAGTTCGGTTGTCGCCGCGCTGGCCGCCTCGACGGGCGCGGAAACCATCGGCATCACGCTCCAGCTTTACGATTACGGCGCGGCCACCGGCCGCAAGGGCGCCTGCTGCGCGGGCGACGACATCCGCGACGCGCGCGCCGTGGCCGACCGGCTGGGCATCGCCCACTATGTATTCGATCACGAAAGCCGCTTCCGCGAGGACGTGGTGGAACGCTTCGCCGAGGATTACCTCGCCGGGCGCACGCCGATCCCCTGCATCCGCTGCAACATGGGGCCGAAGTTCACTGACCTGCTGACCATGGCGCGCGAACTGGGCGCCGATTGCCTGGCGACCGGGCACTATGTCCGCCGGGAAATGGGGCAGGCGGGGCAGGAACTGCACCCCCTTTTATACAGGGCGGCCGATCCCGCGCGGGATCAGAGCTATTTCCTCTACGCCACGACGGAAGAGCAGCTTGCCTTCCTGCGTTTCCCGCTGGGCGGGCTGCCCAAGCAGGACGTGCGCCGCATCGCGCAGGGCGAGGGCCTGCGCGTCGCCGCCAAGCCGGACAGCCAGGACATCTGCTTCGTGCCCGATGGCGACTATGCGAAAGTCGTCCGCTCCGTCCGGCCCGAAGGCGATGCGCCGGGCGATATCGTGGATGCGCGCACCGGCGCGGTGCTGGGCGCGCACCGGGGCGTGATCCATTATACCGTGGGCCAGCGGCGCGGGCTGGAAATCGGCGGACTGGCCGAGCCTGTCTATGTGACGGGAATCGACGCCGCCCGCGCCCGCGTGCTGGTCGGCCCGCGCGCCATGCTGGCGGTGGGTTCCGCCCGGATCGTGGAGACGAACCGCATCGGGCCTCTGCCCGATGCGCCTCTCCACGCCAAAGTGCGCTCGCTGGCCAAGCCCGTGCCGGTCACGCTCGAAGGGCCGCTGGGCGATGGCGCGGCGGCCACGATCCGTTTCGTCCAGCCGGAATACGGCGTCGCGCCGGGCCAGGCGGCCGTGATCTATGCGGGCGACCGGGTCGTGGGCGGCGGCTGGATCGATTCGACCGAACCTGCCTGAGCGCCTATCGCCGTCCCCTATCGACGCCAGGGTTCGGCGACGCAGCCCTGCCCCGGCCGGTAAGTCGACGTTTCCCGCGCAAGAACAAGGAACCGGGCCGTCACGCTTCGCGCATCTTCATCCTCGGACAGAGTGACGAGGCGCATGCCCGGTTCGAAATCCGCGCGGCAGGCGCCAGGCTCGCGCCCCGAGATATGGCGGCAGGCGCACCCCTGATGCGCGCCGTAGGCGGCGGCCGCCGCCGCGTGGCCGGTCAGCGGCTTCCAGAACCACGCCAGCGCGGCCAGCGCGCAGAGCAGCGCAAGGGCCAGCGCCTTGCGCTTCCACCGCCGGGGCGGATAACTACTTCGCCGTCCGGCTTTCGCTTCGGCTCTTGGCCCGGTTTTCGCCATTGTTGTTGCCATTGTGCCCCGGCTTGCCCATCAACGCGCGTCATGCCGACGCGCCGCCCCGCTTTATGTTCCCTTATCGCGCCGCTGGCGGCGGTGCTAGTGCTTGGGTTAGCCCTTGCCGGTTGCGGCGCGAAAGACGCCGGGGGGCCGCCGCCGCTCGATCCGGCGGCGCTGCGGGCGGTCGCGGAGAAGCCCGGCGTTGCGCGCGAACGCCTCGCGCGTGAGATCGACGCGCTGTTCGCGGACGAGACGGCGGGGGAAACGCGCGCCCTCGTCATCATGCGCGGCGGCAGGATCGTGGCCGAACGCTACGGCGAAGGCTTCACCAAAGACACGCCGCTGATCGGCTGGTCCATGGCCAAGACGGTCACCGGCGTGATGATCGGCATGCTGGTGTCGGACGGCAGGCTGCGGATGGACGAGACCGCGCCGGTGCCCGCCTGGCAGCGTTCGGGCGATCCGCGCGGCGAGATCACGGTGCGGCAGCTTCTCCAGATGCGCTCCGGCCTGCGCCATGTCGAGGGCGGCGATCCCGTCTACGAATCGGACGAAGTGCGGATGCTGTTCCTCGACGGGCGCGACAACATGGCCGCCTATGCCGAAGCCCAGCCGCTGGAAGCGGAGCCGGGCAGGCGCTTCGAATATTCCTCCGCCACCAGCGTCATCCTGGCCGACATCGCCGCGCGCGCGCTGACCGACCTGACGGACCCCGCCGCGCGCCGGCGCGCCGTGGCCGATTATCTCCACAACCGCTTCTTCGTGCCCGCCGGGATGACCAGCATGGTGCCCGAGTTCGATGCCGCCGGGACGTTCGTCGGCTCCAGCATGCTCTACGGCACGGCGCGCGACTGGGCGAAGCTGGGCGAGTTCCTGCGCAACAGCGGCTCGGTGAAAGGCGCACAACTGGTGCCGCGCGGCTGGATCGACTTCATGCGGCGGCCCAGTCCGCGCAATCCCGCCTATGGCGCACAGCTCTGGCTCAACCGCCCGTCATCGACGGGAAAGGACGCGCTCTTTCCCGGCAAGGCTCCGGCCAATGTGTTCGGGGCGGTGGGCCATCTCGGCCAGTATGTGATCGTCTCGCCCGATCAGAAAGTGACGCTCGTCCGGCTGGGGCACAGCACGGACAAGGAACGGGCGGCGGCGCGCGCGCGTCTCGCCCGGATCATCGCGCTTTTCCCCGAGTGGAAGTGAGCCGTTCAGACTAAGCCGTTCAGGGATCGGCCAGCAAGTCCCGCTCCGCCATGCCTGCGTCCCTGTGGCCTTCGGGGTCGGTGTGGATGATCGTCTCGACGCCGGGAAACCCGGCTTTCAGCGCCTGCTCGATTTCGTCCATCACCCGGTGCGCGTCCCGCACTGTCATGTCGGGATCGACCCAGACGTGGAACTGCGCGAAATCCCTGTCGCCCGACGTGCGCGTGCGCAAGTCGTGGACGCCGCGCAACCGCGGGTGCCGGGCGATCACGGCCAGGAAGCGGCGGCGCTTCTCTTCCGGCCATTCGGCGTCCATGAGCTGGGCCGTGGCCTTTTGCGAAGCCAGCCATGCCCCCCTTGCCAGCCATGCCGCGATGGCCAGCGCGAAGAGCGGGTCCGCCAGTGCGAAGCCGCCGAACCGATCGAGCGCCAGCGCCGCGATCACGGCAAGGTTGAGCAGCAGGTCCGACTGGTAGTGCAAGTGGTCGGCCGCGATGGCGAGGTTGCCGGTGCGGCGCAGGACGCGGCGTTGCCACGCGAGCAGGGCGAGAGTCGCGGCCATGGCGATCAGCGAGACGCCGATGCCGCTTTCCGCCGCTTGCGTCCGTGTGCCGGCCGCGAATTGCTGGACGGCGTGAGCGGCCAGCCAAAACGCGGAAATGCTGATGAGCGTGACCTGGAACATCGCGGCCATGGCTTCCGCCTTGCCGTGCCCGAAGCGATGCCCCGAATCCTCCGGTTGCGCCGCGATCCACACGCCCGCCAGCGTGGCGAGGCTGGCGACGAGGTCCAGCGCGGTATCGGCGAGACTGCCCAGCATGGCCGACGACCCGGTCGACCATGCCGCCCAGCCCTTCAGGCAGACCAGCAGCGCCGCGACCGCCATGCTGGCGAGGGCGGCGCTCCGGTTCAGGGCCGCGTGGCTGTCGCGTTGCTCCGTCGGATCCGGCATCAGGGCCGTTTTCAGGGATAGAGCAGCGTGCTGGACCATGCGTCCGTGCCGCCCGCTTCTTCCGCTCGCGTGAAGCGGCGGCGTTCGTGCAGGCGGAACGGGCGGTCGTGCCAGAACTCGATGGCGTGGGGCACCAGCCGGAAGCCGGTCCAGTGCGCGGGCCGTTCCACTTCGCGCGCCGCGAAGCTGTTCTTCGCTTCCTCGTAGCGGGCCAGGAACGTGCCGCGCGCATCGAGCGGGGCCGACTGGTCGGACGCCACCGCGCCCAGTTGCGAATCGCGGGCCCGGCTGGCGAAATAGGCGTCCGCCAGTTCGTCGTGCACGCGCTCCAGCACGCCTTCGATGCGGATCTGGCGGCGCAGCGATTTCCAGTGGAACAGTAGCGCGGCCTGCGGGTTGGCGAGGATTTCCCGGCCCTTGCGGCTATGGCTGTTGGTATAGAACACGAAGCCGTCCGGCCCATGCCCCTTCAGCAGCACCATGCGGACCGAAGGCGCGCCGTCCGGCGTCGCGGTGGCGAGCGCCATGGCGTTCGAATCGTTCGGCTCGGTGCGACGCGCCTCGGCATACCAAGCGTCGAACAGAGCGAAGGGATCGCCATCGGGCACCAGTTCGGCAAGGTCGTCGCGGTTCACGGGTGTGGTTCCTTGGTCATGCGGGCACTCTAGCCTGACAGCACAATGGGGGAAAGCGCGCCTTGTTGCAGGTCAAAACTTGTCTGATGCCGCGCATAAACCTAGCTAGGGGCCATGGCAGCAGACCCGTATCAGATCCTCGGCGTTTCGCGCTCGGCGGGAGAGAAGGACATCAAGTCCGCCTACCGCAAGCTGGCGAAGGAGCTTCACCCGGATCGCAACAAGGATAACCCCAGGGCGGCGGAGCGCTTCAGCGAAGTGACGCGCGCCTACGACCTGCTTTCCGACAAGGACAAGCGGGCGCAGTTCGATCGCGGCGAGATCGACATCGACGGCAACCCGATGGGCTTCGGTGGGGGCGGCTTCGGCGGGGGTTTCGGGGGCCAGGGCGGCGCGCATCGCGGCTTTCGCACCGAAGGGTTCGGCGGGGCCGACGAAGGCATCGACCTCGGCGACATCTTCGAGGGCCTGTTCGGCGGCGGCCGTGGCGGACGGGGGCCAGGCAGTGGCACACAGGGCGGCGGCTTCGGGGGCGGACCGCGCGGCCGCGCGGCGCCGAAGGGCGCGAACGTGCAATACCGGCTCAACGTGTCCTTCGCCGATGCCGCCACACTCGCCCCCCAGCGCATCACTCTGGCCGATGGCAAGACCATCGACCTCAAGCTGCCCCAGGGCGTCGAGGACGGCACGCAGATGCGTCTTGCCGGCAAGGGCGAACCGGGGCCGGGCGGCGCGGGCGACGCGCTCGTCACCATCCAGATCCAGCCGCACGCCTTCTTCAAACGCGATGGCGACAATATCCGGCTGGACCTGCCCGTCAGCCTCGATGAAGCGGTGGCGGGCGCGAAAGTGAAAGTGCCCACCGTGGACGGCGCGGTGATGCTGACAGTCGCGCCCGGCAGCAGTTCGGGCAAAACGCTGCGTCTCAAGGGCAAGGGCTTCACGCGCAAGGACGGGACGCGCGGCGACCAGCTCGTCTCGCTGGAAATCGCGTTGCCCACCGACGATGCCGACCTTGCCCGGCGGCTGGAAGGCTGGCGCGATACGCGGGCCCTGCGCGCGAAGCTGGGCGTGTGACGGAGCCCATCGGCGTCGAGGAGCGGCCGCTCGACGATCCGGCGGCGCAGGCGGATTATTCGCCGGAAGCCCGGCGGCGCGAGGCCCTGCGACAACAAGAGGGGCGGCAACAAGAGGGGCGACACCGGGAGGGATGGCAACAGGAGGAACACCAGCGGGAATCCAGCCGGAAGGACGAGCGGCGCAGAAGCGTGCAGGCCCGCATCCAGCGTCATCTCGGCCCCGGCAGCCGCGTGATCCGCGTGCTGTCGCGGGTATGGCACGGGGCCTATAACGACGGTTCCATCCATGCCGGGAACCTCGCATACATGGCGATCCTGGCCGTGTTCCCGTTCTTCATCGTCGTGGCGGGCATCTTCTCGCTGCTCGGTTCCGGCAGCGAAAGCGAGGCATCCATCGACGCTTTCCTCAGCGCCGTGCCGCCCGTCGTCGGCCGCGTGCTGGAACCCGTGGCGCACGACGTGCTTCAGGCGCGGTCGGGATGGCTGCTGTGGGTCGGCGCGCTGGTCGGGCTGTGGACCGTCACCAGCCTGATCGAGACGATCCGCGACATCCTGCATCGCGCCTACGGCACGCCCGCGACACAGGCGTTCTGGCGATACCGGCTGCTGTCCACGGCGTTCATCGTCGGCGCGGTCGTGATGCTGCTGGTCGCGCTTTTCGCGCAAGTCGCCATCTCGGCGGCGCAGGAAATGATCGCGGCCTGGTTTCCCCGGCTCGACGGCTGGGTGGTGGCGCTGGCGACGTCCCGCCTCATTCCGGCCGTGGTGCTGTTCCTGTCGATCTTCGCGCTGTTCCTGTCGCTTACGCCCTCCGCCTATCGCGGCGATGCCTATCCCAAGTGGCCGGGCGCGCTGCTCGTCACGGTATGGTGGGTGGCCGTCACGGTGTTCCTGCCCGACGTGCTGCGGGTGTTTTTCCGCTACGACCTCACTTACGGCAGCCTGGCGGGCGTGATGATCGCGCTTTTCTTTTTCTGGCTGGTTGGCCTAGGGATGGTAGTGGGAGCCGAGCTGAACGCCGCGCTGGCCGAAACGCCCGAGGAACGGGCGATGATCGGCCGGGCGGGCAGGCAGGACCGCTCCTCGGGCAAGGACAGGTCAGGAACGGGAAACGACGAATGACGGCACTCATGCAGGGAAAACGCGGCCTTATCATGGGGCTGGCGAACGACAAGTCGCTGGCCTGGGGCATCGCGAAGAGACTGCGCGAGCATGGCGCCGAAATGGCGTTCTCCTATCAGGGGGAAGCCTTGGAAAAGCGGGTGCGACCGCTGGCAGAGAGCCTGGGCAGCGATTTCCTGTTCGATTGCGACGTGTCCAGCATGGAGGCATTGGACGCGGCCTTCGCCACGCTGAAATCCCGCTGGGACACGCTGGATTTCGTGGTCCACGCCATCGGTTATTCCGACAAGAACCAGCTTCGTGGCCGCTATTGCGACACCACGCTCGACAATTTCCTGATGACGATGAACATTTCCGCCTACAGCCTCGTCGCCGTGACGCAGCGGGCGGCGGAAATGATGTCGGACGGCGGCTCCATCCTGACGTTGACCTATTACGGCGCGGAAAAGGTCGTGCCGCATTACAACGTCATGGGCGTGGCCAAGGCGGCGCTGGAAACCAGCGTCATGTATCTGGCGAACGACCTGGGGCCGCGCAACATCAGAGTGAACGCCCTTTCCGCCGGGCCGATCAAGACGCTTGCCGCCAGCGGGATCGGCGATTTCCGCTATATCCTCAAGTGGAACGAACTGAACGCGCCGCTGCGCCGCAACGTCACGATAGAGGACGTGGGCGGGGCCGGGCTCTATCTGCTGTCGGACCTGTCGTCGGGCGTGACGGGTGAGACGCACCACGTCGACGCCGGATATCACACCGTCGGCATGAAGCAGGAAGACGCGCCGGATATCGCGCTGGGTTGAGAGATAGCCCTCACCCCTTCAGGGGGGAGGGTTGGGTGGGGGGATTCTCGCGGTAGTGGGGCGTTGACGCGATTCCCCACCCCCGGCCCCTCCCCTGAAGGGGAGGGGAGAATCACTACACAGCCTGCGCAGCCTCAGGCCCTTACGTCCGCCCATTCCGGGTGCTTCTCGAACGCCGCGACGACATAGCTGCACACCGGCGCGATGCGGAAGCCGTGCTCGCGCGCGTCGGCGATCATGGCCTGCACCAGCTTGCCCGCCACGCCGCGCCCGCCGATCTCGGGCGGCACGATGGTGTGTTCCGCCGCGCGCACGGCCTCGCCGCGCGCCACCCATGTCAGCCGGCCCACGGCGTCGTTTCCGGCGACGGCGGCATGATATTCGCCCGCGCCGCCCTGATTGAGACTGGTGATCGTCACTTCGTTGGTCATGTCCGCTCCTCGATACGCAACTTGATACGCAACGCCTGTCCCGGCATGGCGTTGCATCATGCGGCTTTTCCCCGACAATGCGGCTCCCGTCCAGTCTCCGGGCCAGCCCCTGGACCGGCCTCATGCCTTGTTGCGGCCGAGGATCGCGATTCCCTTCGTCATCGTCGGGCTGATCTGGGGATCGACCTGGCTGGTCATCCGCGACCAGCTCGAAGGCGTGCCGCCGGGCTGGTCGGTCGCGTGGCGGTTCGTGCTGGCCACGCCCGCGATGTTCCTCGTCGCGCTGCTGTCCGGCGACGGCTTGCGGATGAGCGGCAAGGGCCACGCGCTGGCGCTGTTCGTGGGCGTGACGCAGTTCTGCGGCAACTACAACTTCGTCTATCGCGCCGAGCAGTATCTGACCTCCGGCATCGTCGCGGTGATGATTTCGCTGCTGCTGGTGCCAAACACGCTGCTGGCGCGGCTGATCCTCGGCCAGAAGGCGACTCCCCGCTTCTACGTCGGCAGCGCGATCGCCATTGCGGGCATCGCCTTGCTCCTGCTGCACGAATCGCGCGCCGCGCCGCCGGGCGGCAACGTGCCGCTGGGCATCGCGCTGGCGCTGGGCGGCATGATCGCGGCGTCGGTATCGAACGTCATGCAGGCGAACGAGACGGGGCGGGCCATGCCGATGACGACGCTGATCGCCTGGTCGATGCTCTATGGCGCCATCTGCGATGGGACGCTGGCCTGGGCGATGTCCGGCCCGCCGGTCCTGCCGGACAGGCCGGGATACTGGCTGGGCACGGCCTGGCTCGCGATTTTCGGTTCGGTCGTGACGTTCCCGATGTATTACCGGCTGATCCGTGAATTGGGCGCGGGCCGGGCGGCCTACAACGGGATCATGGTGCTGGTGGTGGCGATGATCCTGTCCACTGTGTTCGAGGGCTATCGCTGGTCGGCGCTGGCCGTCGCGGGCGCGGTGCTGGCCCTGGCCGGGCTGGTCATCGCGCTGAGGGCGCGCAATCCGGTGACATAGTCGGGATAGCGCGGCCGCCAGCCCAGCACGCGCTTCGCCTTGCCGTTCGCGACGCGCCGGTTCTCCGCATAGAAAGCGCGCGCCATGGGGGAAAGCCCGGCCTCGTCCAGCGGCAGCAGCGGTGGCGGTTCCATGCCCAGCAGGCGGCAGGCTTCCTCGATCACGGCGTTCTGGCTGGCGGGACAATCGTCGGCAAGGTTGTAGGCGCCCGGCGGCGCGTCCAGCCCGGCGCGCACGCCGGTTGCGATGTCGTCCACATGCACGCGGCTGAACACTTGCCCCGCCATGGCGATGCGATGGACGCGGCCTGCCGCTACGCGCTCCAGCGCGCTGCGCCCCGGCCCGTAGATGCCGGGCAGGCGGAACACGCGGGCGCCGATGCCCAGCCAGCGGGCATCGGCTTGCGCGCGGGCGGTGCGCCGTCCGGCGCCCGTGGGCGCGCTTTCATCGACCCAAGCGCCGCCGGTGTCGCCATAGACGCCGGTGGAGGAGAGATAGCCGAGCCATTTGCCCGCCCCCCCTTCACCCGCAAGCGCGTCGCCATAGGTATCCAGCACCGGATCGCCGCCTTCGCCCGAGGGCGGCACGGACGATAGCACATAGCCCGCATCGGCCAGCGCCAGCCGCACGGTGCCGGTGTCATCGAAGCGCAGCGTGCCGTCGCGCCCGGTGGAGACGATTTCCCACCCCTCGCGCGCCAGCAGGGCGGCGATGCGGCTGGCGGCATAGCCCAGCCCGAAGATGACCATTCGTTTCATGGGACGAATCCCTAGCCTCCGGCGCTGGCAATCGGAAGCGGAAGCCCTAAATGTCGGCTCATGGATATCGCCAGCAGACCTTCCGAGCCCGTGACCAATCCTCAAGTGGCGGATGCCGCGCCGCCACCCGCCGCGCCAACGGTCATCCGGCGGGAGGATTATCGCCCGCCCGAATGGCTGGTGCCGCAAGTGGCGCTCGATTTCGCGCTGGGGCTGGACGCAACGCGGGTGCGCGCGACGCTTTCGGTGCGGCGCAATACGGCGGGATCGGGCGATACGGTGATTCGCCTCAATGGCGATGGCCTTGCCCCGTTGTCCGTCGAAGTGGACGGCGAGGCAGTGAATGCCTGGCGCATGGACGGGCCGGACCTGCTGATCGACCTGCCCGGCGAGGCGCATGACATTGCCGTGGAAACCGCGCTCAACCCGGCGGCGAACACCCAGCTCATGGGGCTCTACGCCTCGAACGGGATGCTCTGCACGCAGTGCGAGGCCGAAGGGTTCCGCCGCATCGCCTTCTTCCCGGACCGGCCGGACGTGCTGTCCACTTATCGCGTGCGCATGAGCGGCGACAAGGCGGCGTTTCCGGTGCTGCTGTCCAACGGCAATTGCACGGCGCAAGGCGAAGGTGAAAATGGCACGCACTGGGCCGAATGGCACGATCCCTGGCCCAAGCCGAGCTATCTCTTCGCGCTGGTGGCCGGACAGCTTGTCGCCAATCGCGCCACGTTCACGACGACGGGCGGGCGCAAGGTCGATCTCGCCATCTGGGTGCGGCCGGGCGACGAGGGCCGCACCGGCCATGCGATGGATTCGCTGATCCGCTCGATGAAGTGGGACGAAGAGACGTTCGGCCGCGAATACGATCTCGACCTGTTCAACATCGTCGCGGTGTCCGACTTCAACATGGGGGCCATGGAGAACAAGGGCCTCAATGTGTTCAACACGCGCTATGTGCTGGCGGACCCCGACACCGCGACGGATGCCGACTATGATGGCGTGGAAGGCGTCATCGCGCACGAATATTTCCACAACTGGTCCGGCAACCGCGTCACTTGCCGCGACTGGTTCCAGCTATCGCTGAAGGAAGGCTTCACGGTGCTGCGCGACCAGTTGTTCAGCCAGGACATGGGCAGCGAGGCGGTGAAGCGGATAGAGGACGTGCGCGTGCTGCGCTCCGCCCAGTTCCCCGAGGATTCCGGGCCGCTCGCCCATCCTATCCGGCCGGACAGCTATCAGGAAATCTCCAATTTCTACACGGCAACCGTCTATAACAAGGGCGCCGAAGTGATCCGCATGATGCGGACCATGGCCGGGCCGGAACGGTTCCGAAAGGGCTGCGACCTCTATTTCGCGCGGCACGACGGCGAAGCCGCGACCTGTGAGGATTTCATCCGCGCCATCGAGGAGGGCGCGGGGCTGGACCTGAGCCAGTTCCGCCTGTGGTATTCGCAAGCGGGCACACCGCAAGTGAAGGCGCGGCTTTCCCATGAGGGGCAGACCGCGACGCTGCGTCTGGAACAGGCCGTGCCGCCGACGCCCGGCCAGCCGGACAAGCAGCCGGTGCCGGTTCCCTTGCGCCTCGCCCTGTTCGACTCCGCCACCGGAAAGCACTCCGGCGAGCAGCTTGTCGTCCTCGACAAGGACAGCATGGACCTGCGTTTCGACGGTTTCGCGGCGCGGCCCGTGCTTTCCGTCAATCGCGGCTTTTCCGCGCCGGTCGCCGTCGACGCCGACGCGAGCGTGGACGATCTCGTGTTCCTCGCCGCGCATGACGACGATCCTTTCGCCCGCTACGAAGCGATGCAGAGCCTTGTCGTGCGGCATCTCGTCGCGGCGGCGGGTGGTGGACTGGGCGATGCGGCGCGCGAGGAAGGACGCAAGGCCATCGGCGGGGCGTTCGCTGCCGTGCTCGCCGATCCGGCACTGGACGGCCTGATGCGCGGCGAACTGATGATCCTGCCTGCCGAAAGCTATCTGGCGGAGCAGTTTCTCGTCGCCGATCCCGGCGCGATCCATACCGAACGGGAGGCACTCAAGGCATGGCTGGGCGAAACCCTGCGCGGTGAACTGGAAGCGCTGCATGATCGGGCCAGCGCCGTGCCCTATGGCCGGGACGCCAGGGCGCGCGGCGCGCGCAAGCTCAAGACGCAGGCGCTGGTCTATCTGGCGGCTGGCGCGCCGCAGGTCGCGCGACAACGCGCCGCCGCGCAATACGACGCGGCGGACAACATGACTGACCGCCAGGGCGCGCTCATGGCGCTGTGCGGGCTGGACGGGCCGGAGCGCGAGGCGCGGCTCGCCGATTTCCACGCGCGCTACCGGGACAATGCGCTGGTGGTCGACAAGTGGTTCTCGCTTCAGGCGGGATCGCTGCACCCGAAGGTTCTGGCGCATGTCGCGGCGCTGGCCGAGCACCCGGACTTCACTCTGGCAAACCCCAACCGGGCGCGCGCGCTCTACATGGCGATGGCGGCCAACGCGCACGCTTTCCACGCTGCCAGTGGCGAAGGTTATCGCATGATCGCGGACCTCATTCTCGCGCTCGATCCGGTCAACGCGCAGACGGCGGCCCGCTTCGTGCCGCCGCTGGGTCGCTGGCGGCGAATCGAGCCGGTGCGCTCGGCCATGATGAAAGCGCAGCTCGAACGCATCGCGGCCGCGCCCGGCCTGTCGCGCGACACCTTCGAGCAGGCGACGAAAAGCCTTGGCTGAATCGCTGGATCTGTTTCGCACCAAGGCGCTGGCGGGCGTGCCGCACGGCTTCTTCGGGCGGGGCGGCGGCGATTCGCAAGGCGCGGTGGCGGGGCTGAACGCGGGGCTCGGCTCCGGCGACGATGAGGCAACCGTGCGCGCCAACCGGCGCGGGGCCGCCGATGCCGTGCTGCCCGGCGCGCCGCTCGTCGGGGTCTATCAGGTTCATTCCGCCGATTGCGTGACAGTAGTGGAGCCGTGGGGCGATGATGCCCGTCCGCGGGCCGACGCGCTGGTGACGGATCGTCCCGGCGTGCTGCTCGCCATCGTCACGGCGGATTGCGCGCCGGTGCTCTTGGCGGACAGGGATGCCGGTGTCGTGGGCGCGGCCCATGCGGGGTGGAAAGGCGCGCTGGGCGGAGTCACGGATAATACCATCGCCGCGATGGAAGCGCTGGGCGCGCGGCGGGAGCGCATCGCCGCCGCGATCGGCCCCTGCATCGCGCAGGCCAGCTATGAAGTGGACCAGGCGTTTCGCGACAGGTTCCTCGACACCGAATCGGGCAATGCGCGCTTCTTCGCGCCGGGCCGGACCGGGCATTGGCAATTCGATCTCGAAGGCTATGTCGCCGCGCGGCTGCGCGCCGCCGGAGTGGACCGGATCGAGCCGCTCGGCCTCGACACATATGCCGCGCCGCGCCGGTTCTACTCGTTCCGGCGCGCGACCCATCATGGTGAAGCGGCCTACGGGCGGCAGATATCGCTGATCGGCCTGCCCGCCTGCCCATCTGCTTGCCCACCCGCCTGAATGTCTGTCCGAAGAGTTGCCGAAAACCTCAAAAAATTGCGGTTGGCATAGGGGGCTTTCGAGTCTATCAGGCCGCCCAAGTCGGTGTCCGCTGGCGTTTCGGCCGTGCCCGAAGCGTGCGCGGCACATCGAAGCCGGGGGGATACCAGGCGAACTTTGAGTAATGTTTAGAGGTTCTTGCCGGTCATCCGGCAAAGGGCCGGTAAGGGCAGGGCAAGGTCAACCATGGCACAAGATGCAGGCACTGCGGCTCCGGAACTCGTGGCCGGGGAAGGCGTGCGGCGCCGCGATTTCATCAATATCGCGGCAGTGAGCGCGGCGGGCGTAGGCGCGGTGACGACGCTGATTCCGCTTATCAGCCAGATGTCGGCTTCGGCGGACGTGCTGGCGGCAAGCTCCACCGAAGTCGATCTTTCGCAGATCGAGGAAGGTTCCGGCATCACGGCGGTGTTCCGTTCGCAGCCGCTCTTCGTCCGGCACCTGACGGCCCGGGAAATCTCCGAAGCCAACGCGGTGTCCGTCGGCTCGCTGCGCGATCCGCAGACGCTGGCCGACCGCACCAAGGAAGGCAAGCAGCAGTGGCTCGTTACCATGGGCGTCTGCACGCACCTGGGCTGCGTGCCGCTGGGCATCACCAGCGATCAGAACCGCGGTGAATACGGCGGCTATTTCTGCCCCTGCCACGGCTCGCACTACGATACGGCCGCGCGCATCCGCAAAGGCCCGGCGCCCCGGAACCTCGATGTGCCGGAATATGCATTCACGACAGACACTGTCATCAAGGTAGGCTGAGGAAACGGACGATGAGCTTTCCCTGGGCCAATGAATACAAGCCGAGCCATCCCCTCATGCAGTGGATGGACCAGAAGCTGCCGTTGCCGCGGCTGGTCTACAACGCGATCGGCGCGGGCTATCCCGTGCCGCGCAACCTCAACTACATGTGGAATTTCGGCGTTCTCGCCGGTTTCTGCCTCGTGCTCCAGATCGTCACCGGTATCGTGCTCGCGATGCACTATGCCGCCCACGAGTCAGTGGCCTTCAATTCGGTCGAGCACATCATGCGCGACGTGAACTGGGGCTGGCTGATGCGCTATGCGCACGCCAACGGCGCCAGCGCGTTCTTCGTGGTGATCTACATCCACATCTTCCGCGGTTTCTATTTCGGCTCCTACAAGGCGCCGCGCGAAATGGTCTGGCTGCTCGGCGTCGTGATCTTCCTGCTGATGATGGCGACGGCCTTCATGGGCTACGTGCTTCCCTGGGGCCAGATGAGCTTCTGGGGCGCGCAGGTCATCACCGGCCTGTTCGGCGCGATCCCGCTGGTGGGCGAACCGCTCCAGCACTGGCTGCTCGGCGGCTTCGCGCCCGGCAACGCCGCGTTGAACCGCTTCTTCTCGCTGCACTACCTGCTGCCCTTCGTGATCGCGGCGGTCGTCGTGCTGCACATCTGGGCGCTGCACATTCCGGGTTCGTCGAACCCCACCGGCGTCGAAGTGAAGAGCGAGAGCGACACCGTTCCGTTCCACCCCTATTACACGGCCAAGGACGGCTTCGGCCTCGCCGTGTTCCTGCTGCTCTATTGCGCGGTGCTGTTCTTCGCGCCCAACATGCTCGGCCACCCGGACAACTACATCCCGGCCAACCCGATGCAGACTCCGGCGCACATCGTTCCCGAATGGTATTTCTGGCCGTTCTACGCGATCCTGCGCGCCTTCACGGTGGATATCTTCTTCATCCCCGCCAAGCTGATGGGCGTGCTTGCGATGTTCGGCGCGATCCTGGTGTGGTTCTTCCTGCCGTGGCTGGACAAGTCGCCGGTGCGTTCGGGCCATTATCGTCCGCTTTACCGCAAGTTCTTCTGGTTCGGCCTGATCCCGGCCATGCTCGTGCTGTTCTGGTGCGGCGGCGCCCCGGCCGAAGAACCCTACGTGATGCTGAGCCAGCTCGCCGCGCTCTATTACTTCGCGCACTTCCTCCTCATCATCCCGATCGTATCCTCGATCGAACGCCCCGATCCGCTGCCGTTCTCGATCACCGAGGCTGTCCTCGGCCAGGACGAGAAGTCCGCGCTCGGCCAGACCGAGCCCTCCGCGGCGTGACCTCCAGCGAGACGGAAAGACACGAACCATGATCCGCATCTTGTCCATCCTCGTCGGACTGTTCTTCTCGCTGGCGCTGCTGTGGTCGTTCGGCACCGGCGCCGTCACCGTGATGAGCGAGGGCCAGTTCAAGGCGCCGACCGCCGAGCACGACTTCCACAAGCATCCGAAGGCATTGCGCCTTGCCAGCGACGGCGCGTTCGGCCGGTTCGACCGCCAGCAGCTCCAGCGCGGCTTTCAGGTCTACAAGGAAGTCTGCGCGGCCTGCCACTCGCTGAACCTCGTCGCCTTCCGCGACCTGGCCCAGCTTGGCTACAACGAAGACGAAGTGAAGGCGATCGCCGCCGGTTTCGAGATTCCGGTCTACGACAAGCACACGGGCGAAGTCGCCAGCCATCCCGGCCTGCCGACGGACCGCTTCCCGCCGGTGCCCTATGCCGGCATGGGCAGCCCGCCCGATCTTTCGCTCATCGCGAAGGCGCGGCACGACGGCGCCGCCTATACCTATTCGCTGCTGACCGGTTATCAGGACCAGCCCGCCGAACTGCTCAGGAAGTTCCCCGATGCCAGGACACCGGAAGGGCTGCACTACAACCCCTACTTCGCCAACCTCAACCTGGCGATGGCGCCGCCGCTCACGGGCGAAGGCCAGGTGACATACAGCGACGGCACCAAGGCGTCGGTCGACCAGATGGCGAAGGACGTTTCCGCGTTCCTCGTCTGGACGGCGGAACCCAAGCTCGACAAGCGCAGGCAGACAGGCTGGCCCGTGCTGGGCTTCCTGCTCTTCGCCTCGGTGCTGGCCTATCTGGCTTACCGCAACGTCTGGGCCGGCAAGAAGCACTGACGTTCCGCCGCATGACGGATAACGAGCGCCCCTCCATCTCCGCGATGGCAGGGGCGTTTCGCCGCGCAGGCCGGGGAAACGGCGCATCGCAGCGGCGCGGGGCGACATGACGCCGGACGATCTCAAGGCGCTAGTGCGCACCGTGCCGGACTTTCCCCGGCCCGGCATCCTGTTTCGCGATATCACGACGCTGATCGGCCATGGCGCGGGCTTTGCCGCCGCGGTGCGCCTGCTGGCCGAAAGGCTGGACCGTGCAGATGTCGATGCCGTGGCGGGGATCGAGGCGCGGGGCTTCATCTTCGGCGCGGCGCTGGCGGCTTCGCTGGGCAAGCCGTTCCTGCCGATCCGCAAGCCGGGCAAGCTGCCGGTGCCCTCCGTGGGCATCAACTATGCACTGGAATACGGCACGGACCGGTTGGAACTGGATCCCGGCGCCGTGGCGCAGGGCATGCGCGTCGCCGTGGTGGATGACCTGATCGCCACTGGCGGAACCGCGCTGGCCGCCACGCGATTGCTCCGCCGCGCGGGCGCGCGGGTCGACCATGCCGTGTTCGTGATCGACCTGCCCGATCTTGGCGGGGCGGATCGCCTGCGCAGCGAAGCGGCTATCGTCGAGGCGCTGATCGCTTTTCCCGGCCACTGACCGGGAAAAGGGCACGCTGGCGGATCAGGCCGTAACCGGTGCCTTTTTCCGCTTCTTCGCGTCGCGCGCGGGGGCCGGTTCATCGGTCAGCGCCATGACGGCTTTCGACGCCGCCACGGTGCCCATTTCGGTCAGCGCGAAGTGATTGGCTTCGATTTCGTCGAGATCGTAGACGTAATTGACCATCACGCCGTGCGACTGCCGCTTGCCGTTGGCGGACAGGTCCGCGTTGGCGTGGATCGCTTCGAGCCGCGCCCCGTTGCCGAGATGGAAGCGCGCCACCGGATCGAGCGGCTGGCCGGACGGCGAACGCGCCGTGGTGAGATAGCGGGCCGCCTGTGCGCGCAGTTCCTCGTCGCCGGGAACGGCGGCGTCGGCGCCTCTTTCTTCCGCCAGCCATTTCGCGAACTTCGGCACGGGCGAAAGAGTGGCGAAGCATTTGAGCTGCGGCAGTTCGGCCTGGAGCAGCCCGACCACGCGCTTGATGAGATAGTTGCCGAAAGGAATGCCGCGCAGGCCTTCCTGGCAGTTGGAGATCGAATAGAAGATCGCGGTAGTCGCGCCGCGCGGGTCGATGATCGCGCGGTCCTTGGCGATGACCTGGCCGATCGCGCCGGGCAGTTCGCTGGTCAGCGCCACTTCCACGAAGATCAGCGGATCGTCTTCCATCTGGGGGTGGAAGAAACCGTAGCAGCGCCGGTCCGCCGGCTCCACGCGGCGGCGCAGGTCGTCCCAGCCGTCGATGGAATGGACGGCCTCATAGCGGATGATCCGTTCGAGCAGGGCGGCGGGCGAATCCCAGCCGATCCGTTTCAGTTCGAGGAAGCCCGCGTTGAACCATGCGGAGAAGG
>Ga0265293_10003387_pt1 | contig 29652 bp, 40 predicted proteins | sample Munlanlewell138R_FD_192505 | JGI IMG/M metagenome (GOLD analysis project Ga0265293, IMG submission 192505) | Leachate microbial communities from a municipal landfill in Southern Ontario, Canada - Leachate well 138R | ecosystem: Engineered > Solid waste > Landfill > Unclassified | place: Canada... | reverse complement strand
TGTCAAGAAAATGTGGAAAGTTTATTAGAAAAAGGGTGGTTGTATGAAAAATAATAATAAAGTAGATAGATTTCTATTAACTAATTATGATGATATAAATTATAGTGATTTAGTAATATTCAATAACATTGAAACATTAGAAGAAATTGAAAAAATAATAATTGAAGTTAAAGATAAACTTCCAGGAGAATACACGAATGAAGATATTTTAGAAGAGTTAGATAATAGGTTTGAAATTAAGGAAATTATAAATCTTTATCATTTACCTAGAATAGAATATTAAAAAAGGAGTAGTTACATGAAAAATAAAGAAATATTATATAATTTTATAGAGTGGTTAAAAGATACAAGAGACCTAGAATTGTTTGAAATTTTAGTACTAGACAATGTAACATCTTATGATATAAAGAGCTATACTGTTGCTTGTTTGCAAGATGAGGCAGAAAGTTATTCATCAGAAGATATTTTAAAAATAAAAGAAATTTTAGAAAAGATATTTATATTAGATGAAACAGAGGGTGAGATATAATGGCATATAGTAAACCTAAGGGCGATGTGCAGTATTTCTACCCTAATTCAAAAATTAATACAAGACCAATTGCTTATTCAACAATTGCTACTAATGATTTAATTGTTGCATTATCATATACATATAACACTATTGAAGATGTATATTATGCTATTAATTCAGATGATGAAGCAAGAGCAATATTAAAAAAATTTATTGATAAAGGGTATGGAAAATATATTGCAAAAGAGCATTTTAAATAAACTCATAAACAAAAAAAGAAAGGAGAATATAAAATGTTATATGAAATAAAAGGTATTCCAGATTATAGTGAACATATTATATTTAACAAAAAAACAATTTATTTAACAGACTTGGAAAATATTGATGGAAATTATTATTTAAAAATAGATGATAAAAAATATATTATTGATAACACTATAATTAAAAATGGAAATGAATATATTAAATTAGAAGAGGTGATTTTATGAATTTTAGACAATTTATAAAATTAAAAAGAATAGAAAGAAAAAGAAGTTTAAGAGATGATGCAAGAGATTTTGGCAAAACAGTTAGTTATTTATCAATAATGGAAACTGGAAAGCAGCCAGTATCAGATGATTATCGTGAATTTCTAGCAAACAAATATGATATTGATTTAGAAGAATTAACTAGTTATTTAGTTAAAAAGATATCAACAGTCTATTATAGTACAGGTGATGAAAAGTGAAAACACTACAATTATTATCAGCTTATATATTATATGATGTTGTTATAATTAACAAAGTTTCAAAAGTTGAATTTATGACTAATGTTTTTGTTTTAGAATTTAATGGCAAAACTATGGCTTATGATTTAAATAATGATAATTTAAGAATAGATGAAAATATGACTATTAAAAAAATTAAAGGAAAAACAAAGTACGAAATGATAACAAATGTTATATAATACTATTAAGGAGGTATTTCATGAATGATAATAAGTTTTATAAGATAACAGATTTAGATTTATTAGAAAATGAATTAAAGAAAAAATTTAGTATTCAAAAAATTGCTGATTATTGTCAGATAAGTAGACAGCAGTTATATAAAAGAATGAAGAAATTAAACATCATAACAAGAGATTTAAAAACAGATTTTAATTATGTAAAAAGATTAATTGCTTATGATAGTCAATATTTTAGATTAGAAATACTTGAAAGGCACCTAGGAAAATTGAAAAGTGCAATTATGTTAAGTGAAAGAAATGAGAATATTTCAGTAAATATTGATTATAAAAAGGAACTAAAAGATATAATTGATTTTATGAGTTCAACTAGTAAATTATAAAGAAAGTGAGATTATGAAGAAAAAAAATTTATTAATTTTAGGGGGAATATTATTATCTTTTTCTACAATAGAAATTAGCCATGCAAATATGGTTCAAGAAATAAAAGGAAAAGAGAAAGCGGCTTTTATTGAAATAGTAGAAAATAGCAAAACATCAGAGCTTGTAGAAGATGACGAGGAGCCGTCCACGGAAAAAATAGAGGAAAAGTACTCATACAGCAACTTTAAAATATGTAATAATAGTAGTGTTAAAACATATATGAATTATAAAGCAATCACCAATACTAGTAGCAAGCAATATAAGTTTATTAAAAACAACATGTATGTAGACCAGGAAAATGGTTTATTAAGATATAATAATGATAATGAATTTATTGGAGTAGCACTAGGTTCAAGTTTTGGTGAAATAGGCTCAATGTATAGGTTTACACTAAACACAGGAATTGTTTTAAATTTAATTAAGATAGAGGCAAAGGCAGATAATCATACTAACAATGGTTGCGAACAAAAGTACGACAAATCAGTAATTGAATTTGTTATTGATAGCAATTATTCTAAGCCAGTTTTTGGTGGAAATAATGGTTATGTTGCAAACGGAAATTTTAATAATATAAAAGAGTTTAAAGGGAAAATAATAAAAATAGAAAAAATAACTATAAATGAATAAAATTTATTAAAAAATTAACAAAATGTATTGACATATGTTTATTTATATATTATAATTAATATATAAAATAGAAGGGAAGATGACACTTATGGACTATTTTGATGCTTTTATAAAAGAATGTATAAAAGATTTAAAAAATGAAGGAACAACAATTGTATATTTTGAATATCAAATTGATGAACTAAAAAAGAGATATCCAAATTTAATTGTTAAAAATATTAATGATGAATATTTTGAAATTATGTTGAACAAAATTAAAGTAAGTGTATAGAATATAATACGGAGGGGAAAATATGACACTAGTAAGTGAAGAAATTATAATAAAACAAGGAAAGAAAATAAAAGAATTAGAGCACAAAATTTTTCAAATTCAAATTACAGGTGAAATACCAAAGCTAAACCATAATACTAGAAAGAGAAAAATCTTTAAAAATTTTGTCAAAGACAATGTAGATATTAATAAATATATTGATAAGAAAATTATAAATAAAGTTAAGAACATGGAACACAAAATGTCTAAGATGAATAAAATAATTGAAGCAAATAATTTAAAATTAAATGGTGTTAGCATACACAAAACAGAAAAAGACTACATTAGAATTGCAATGTTTTTAAATGTTCAAGAGTTATTAGATGGAATAACTAATTGTAAGGAAAAATTTTATAAATTACCGAACGGTTATAAAGTTAAACCCCAATCTTTAAGATATCAAACATTTGTAAATAATTTAACTTGTGTTAGTTGTGGTTTAAAAGGTTGTTTTTTAGCACTTGAAAAAAGCTTAACAGATTTTGGTGGAAATGAAAAATTAGAAGAAGGTCGAGGGTTTCATTTAAATTTATATGCTTTAAATAGTGATGGAAAAGAAATTTTAATGACAAAAGACCATATTTTTCCAAGAAGTAAGGGTGGTTCTGATGAGTTATCTAATTTACAAACAATGTGTGTTAGGTGCAATGAAAAAAAATCAGATAAAATTATTGATAATAATTGGGGCTTTGATTTAGAATATACAGCCGAAATGAAAAATGATTTTAGAAAAATGACAAAGGAAAGAGAAGAGCAAATTTTGGAATATGAAAATAATATAAAAATTCAAAATGAGATTATGGGTGATATTTATGAATAATAAATTAGTAATTTTAATTGGACTTCCAGGTAGTGGTAAAACAACATGGACTAGGGAAGAAGCACTTTTTAGCAATGGGATGAAAAATGAAGAAACTATTATTTTATACGATAATATAAGAGATTTTAATTTTCAAAATACTGTAATATTAAGAAGTGATGATATAAGGGTAGAATTGTTTGATGGACTTAATCAAAACAACAATAGCTTAGTTTTTGAAACAATGAATAAAAGATGTAAAGAGGCATTAAAAAAAGGAAATCATGTAATATATGATGCAACAAACATTAATAGAAAAAGAAGAGTTGCATTAATTAATGAGATGAAAAGACATTGTGGAATTGTATCTTGTATCTGTTTTATATGTGATTTTGATATAATACTAGAAAGAAATTTACATCGAGGAAATGCAAATGTTCCAAAGGAGGCACTTGAAAGAATGTTAAAAAATTTTCAAATGCCACTATTTAATGAAGGTTATACAGAAATAACATATAAAAATAGTGGTGCAAAAACAAAATATTTAAGCTTAACAGATGATTATTTTAGTAATCAAAGTCCATTAAAAGATATTAAGTCTAAATTTAAAGGCTTAATCTATTCAATAGAAGATGAACTTCTAAATTATGACCAAAAAAATAAACATCATAATGAAACATTAGGAGAACATATTAAAAGTGTAATAGAACAGGTCTATTTTGATACTGAAAACATGAAAGATTATGATAGAATAATTCTTATGTTAAGTGCATTTTATCACGATTTAGGAAAACCTTTTTGTCAAGAAATAAAAGATGATTATGCTACATATAGAAATCATAATTATGTTAGTGCTTACTATATGGCTTGTGATTATATGTCTGATTACAATGATAAATTTAAACTTATAGATATAGGGAATTTTATACTTCTTGATTTAATACAATTAATAGAATACCATGATTTTATGTTTTCATATGAAAACTTAGAACAAGCCGAAGAGAAATTAAAAGAAAAATTAGGCGAAAGAATTTGGTATATGTTGTCTATTTTACATAAAGCAGATAGATATAGACCATAACAAAAGAGGTGTTATAGAACAGAACACCATAAATATTTGTGGCATTTTTTAAAGAGAGAGGTGAAAAAAATGTTTAAAAATATAATAAACAAAATAAAAGGAAGATTAGGTTTAGCAAAACCAATAGAATTTTATAAGGATGGAATTTTACAATATGTTACTATTTTAGACATAAATGGAAATGATTTAAAGTTAAGAAATTGTAGTTTGCATGAATTTGAAAATAAATTAGAACAATATGACGATGTGAACTATCTTATTAATGTTGTTCAAAATGGGAAAAGTGGATTTGCAGTATTACCAAGTTATGAAAAGTTTTCAGAACATTATCTGCCATCATTTTTTAAAGAACATCCAGAACTTGATTTAGCAAAAGATGATAAAAAAATAATTAATGAATTATTTAATGCTGATAGAAAAATACTTATTGCAAAAATCAAAGGAGAAATTTAATATGGAAAATAAAAAAAGAAGTTTAAAAGTATTAGAGTTTATTAATAAAAATTTAGAAAATTGGAAAGAACTACTTTCACAGCCACCATATTCTTTGAAAATAAATCAAGACCAAGAATACTATATATTGTCTTATGACATGATAGAAAGCGACATGAGTTTAGAGATATGTCAAGAGTGTAGAGGTCTGATTATAAAAGAAGAAATAGAACACGACATCAATGAAAATAGAACAATATATATCTATACACCAGTATGTGTTCCATTTTATAAATTCTTTAATTATGGTGAACAGAATTATAAAGAATTGAAATCTGAAAACTTAAAGGTGCAAGAAAAAGTAGATGGTTCTTTAATTAAGATGTGGTTTGATGGTCATTGGAGAGTATCAACAAATGGAACAATTAGTGCAGCTAGTGCATCTCTACAATTTCAAACGGATAAATATAAAAACTATATGGATTTATTTAATGCAGCATGGAAGAATACTGAACAAGCAAAGTGGCGAGGAATGTATTCTGAGGAGATATTAGATAAAGACTGCACCTATATGTTTGAGTTAGTTTCGCCCTATAATCGTATTGTAGTTCCATATAAAGATATAAAATTATATCATTTAGGAACTAGAAACAATAAAACTTTACAAGAATTTGAATGTAATATTAATATAGAAAAACCAAAAACATATAATTTAAATTCAATTCCAGAAATTATAAAAGCAGCTAAAAAATTGCCATTTAACGAAGAGGGATATGTTGTTGTAGATGAAAATTATGATAGAGTAAAAATTAAATCACCAGCATATGTTTCAGTTCATTATTTAAGAAACCAATTTAACACCATTAATTATAGAACAATTTTAGAAATTATCTTTAATAATGGTCAAGATGATGTTCTTGCAATTTATCCAGAATATAAAGAACACTTTGATTTAGTTCAATCTCGATATAAAGAATATGTTGATAAAATTAAAAATGATATTAAAGAAATGGATTTTAGAATGGTGACCGAATTTAATATTAACTTTAATATTAATATGGACAATTTAAATTTAAATATTCAAGAAGTCCAAGAAAGAGAAAGAAAAAAAAGATTTGCTAAATGGGCAGTCACAAAAAGCAATTCAGGAATACTTTTTAAATGTTATGATTATGGGACTGATGGTTGGGAAGAAAAATTTCTAAAAGTTAAAAACAAAGATGGAGAAATTGAAAAATCAACTTTAAACAAGATTTTAAATTGGATAGGGTTAAAAGGTGATGAATAATGAAAGTAATCAAAGAAGATAGAGACATGATGAAATCGGTAGTAATAATGGATAGGGGCTGTGGTCATAAAGAATATTATGGTTGCATAACAATGAGAGATGGCATCAATTATTGTAGGCAATGTATATATGAAATATGGCAAAAGGAACAAAACTATCTAGGTTGGAAACCAGACCCAAATAAAGATTTTGTATTTCCATATTATGAAAATGGAGAAAATTATTATGAACAAAAAAATTAAATATGCAATTTATAAAGGGAACATAGGCTTATATGATTGGGAATACTGTGATACAGAAGAAAGTATAAAAGGGTACCCATATATTAAGTCAAGTAGTTTGCCAGTAATAATTAATGACAAGGGTGGATATACTAGTTTTTCAAAAGAAGAAAGTGATTTCATTAAAATAATAGAGGTCAATGAAGATGAAGAACCCCTAACATTAGAGGAAAGATATCCAAAAAACAGTAAAGATTTCAAATATGGATGGATTGACTTAGATGGCAATACCTATAATACTGGTCATCAAGGTCACTTAAAAGCTGCGGAAAAGATTTGTAATGAATTAAAGATGAAAACCTTTAATGGAGAAAGGCACTTAGAAAATCTTGGTTGGATTAAAACAACAAAGGGAATGTTTGATAATGAAAGCATTAATCTTTATGTTGAAAATGGCATAATAACAAGAAAACAATATAACACACTTTTTGATATAGGATTAAGTGAACATGAATTGGTTAAAATTTTTGTAAGAAAAAGCGAAGAAAGATGGTAGATAAAAATGGAAAATGATTTAAATAAAGAATTAACACCTCAGGAATATTTTGATTATTTGAAAGGTAGAAAAGAACAAATAACTGAAAAAGAATTAAATGATTTCTATGATGGTTGCTTGGCACTAGTTGAAAAATATCAAATAACAGGACAAAAAAAGGTTATTAAAAAACTTAGATTTTTAGTTGACTGTGTAGATAAGGAAAGGGATATTGTTAGACTTGGAATAAATACATTTGTTTATAGAGAAGATATAGAAAGCTATATTGATAATATTTCTAAGAATACAGTTAAGATTATTGAATTAGAAAACTATCCAAGAGAAATACCAGATGAAATTGTTAAAACAATTGCAAAAACAAAAGATATTTTTGACCAAATGTATGTAGTTTTTACAGATTACACTGGTCGTGTGGAGAAGGAAATTGAAAAAGAAAGAAGAGATAAAGACCCTATTCTTTTTGGAACATTTCAAAAAATACTAAGTAGGTCAAATAACACAACAACTGTTGAGATACTAATAAACGATAGATTTTATTATTTAGGAGATTGGATTGATGAGTATTGTGATTTAACAATGGATAAGTTTTTAGAAGAAAGTGGAAAAGAAAAACTTAAAAGTATAAAAACACCAATCAATAAAAATGAAATAATGGAAGAATTAAGTAGATTAGATGATGAGTTAAAAATAACAAATCTAAAACCTAAAAGAAGCCTTTTTAGCAAAGTGAAAAGTATTTTAAAATGAAGGCAAATGTAGACCTAACAAATGGTAGAGTTTTTAGAGATAAAAATAATTTCAATGTTGAAAGAAAATACCCATATAAACCAAGTAATTTAGATAAAATACTTATAGATGGTGAAAACATTAAAGATAATTGGGGAATATTCCAAGGAAACCATGATGAAAGATTTAGCAAAAAAAAATTTAAAGAATATCAAGAAGAAAATACTTGTGAAAGATGCGGAAAGACCATCTTGCCATATAATAAAATAATAGGATTATTATGCAAGGGTTGTGATGAGTGGCTTGAACAATCAGTGTCATTGTCATCAAGGGTTCTTGGAGGAACTATATGAAAAGAATTTTTGAAAATTTTTTAGATAAAAACAATTATATTATAATTAATATGAAATTATTTGAACATTGTGTATATTATAATTTAAAAAAAACAATAAAGAAAAAAACAATAATTTTTACTTTTAGAATTTCTTTAAATATTGATAATATGTATTATGAAAAAAATATCTTAAAAAATTTAAATGATGATTTCCAATTATATAAAGAATATGCAGATACTATACCTAGTAAAAAGAATGATAATATATATGATTTTAGAATGAGTGATTTTATATGATTTATTTTACAAGCGACTTGCATTTTGGTCATGATAATATTATAGAATATTGTAATAGACCATTTCCAAATGTTGCACAAATGGACTTAGTAATGATACATAATTGGAATATGGTTGTTGGAACAAGAGATGATGTTTATATACTAGGTGATTTTTCTTTTTATAAAGATAAGGAAAGAAATAAAAGTATATTAGAAACACTAAATGGTAAAAAACATCTTATTATAGGAAATCACGATTATAAAAATGTTATTCCAGAAGAGTGTTTTGTAGAAATTGTTCCTTATAAAGAACTAAAGTTTAAAAAAAGATTTTTTGTATTAAGTCATTATCCAATATTGTCTTGGAATAAAAAACATCATAATGCCATACATTTATATGGTCATACTCATAACACTTCATTGGGAGAATATGAAAATCAAAATTGTTTAAATGTTGGTGTGGATAATCATAATTTTACACCAGTATTCATAGATGATATAATTGAAAGATTTAAAAATAAAGAGGTGATAAAAGATGAATAAAAAAGCATATATATTTATTACAAATAAAGACCAAAGGGGAATGATAGAAAATGCTTTAAGAAGAGAAAACTTAAAAGATTTTGCTAACATAATTATGGCAAGTGATAAAGAACCATTACCATTGTTGAGAAATTCACCCCTTATATTCTTATCTAAACAAGTTAAGTTATATCATATGGAATATGTGAATAAGGTAGTTTTGCCATTTTTAGCTGGTAAACAAAGTGGTAAATTGTTTTTCTTTACAAATGTTGATGAGATATTAAAAATAATTAAAAAAGAAATAAAAATATAATATACAAAAGTTATTTTATAAAAATAAAATGACTTTTTTTACTTTTTTGGTAAAAAGTGGTTGACTTTATTAAAAACTTAGCATATAATGTATATATAAGATTATTATATGGCAATCGACAGCATAGGCAATTGTTGAAATGACCATTACACAAGAGTGAAAGATAGGTGAAAAACAATTAAATTAACTTGTGGTCTTAAATTAGCATGAAGAAGGAGAGAGAAATTAATGCAAATTTACGAATTAAAAAAAGGTACTGTCTATCACTCTAAATTTTTAAATGCAATTAGTCAAATTGATAGATGGCAATTACTAACAAAGGAGTTAGAGGAACTTAAAAGAACAAAGGAGCATCTTATAAGTCCACAAAAAATATTTAAACTAATGAAAAAATATGATGTAGAAGAAATTTCAAAAGTTGAAAATGTGATTAAAGAAGACCTGGGGTTAAAAAAAGTTTTTGGAGAAGAAAGTTCTATTGCAGCAGATGTTAATAACTTTAATTTTTATGTAAAGACAAATGGTTTATTAGAAAAAAATAATGAAAATGAAAACGAATTTAATATATTTGAAGAAAATTATATTTTATCTAATATAACCATAGATGAATTTGAAAGGTTGGTAGAAAATGAATAATCTTTCAAATGAAGAATTAGTTGGGCTAATTAAGGGCGGTAAAAAAGAATATATGGATGAACTTTTTATTAGAAATAAAAAAGGAATAAAGTTGTCTGTTTTTAATTTTTTAAAAAATCATAAAAGCACTTTGGATAAGTTTAATAGTTATGATTATGATGACATATATCAAATTGCAAGTTATTATTTTATTCAAAGTGTCGATGACTATGATGAGAATAGAGAAGCAAAATATATAACATTCTTAATAAATTATTTAAGATGGAAATTAAGTAATCACTTTTTTAGACATGGAAAAATAAAATTTCAACTAAGACCATCATTTAATAATTTAACAATAAAAGAAGATACACAGGGTAATGATGGTACATATGACTATGATTTAGAAAAGCCAGAAGATGGTTGGCATGTACCAGAATATAGAGAAGACTTTGAAAGTAGAATGATAATAGATGACCTCTTATCAACATTAAAGGAAAGAGATGCTAATATGATAAGAGATTATTATTTAAATGGTTATTCTATGAAAGAAGTTGCAGAAAAATATGATATGGTAAGTGTGCCAGCAGCAAGAACCTTGATTTATAAAACAATGCAAAAACTAAGAAAGAATAATAGAATTTATGAAAAAAATATTTAATTTAATTTTATTATTTTTTAAAAAGTTTTTTAAAAGAAAAAAGAAGATAGAAGTAATTAAAAAGAAATATTTGATTTTTGGTGGATATATTCATAGCAAGAATGATGGAGATTTACATTTTATTTCTGGAGATAGATTAAGACAATTATATAATATAAATAAAGAAGATTGTATTATTGTTAATAATGAAGAAGATAAGATGAAAATAAAAGGCATAAAAAGATATGAATTTATAGAGTTATATCCAAAATTTGATGGAAAATATGAAAACTTAGGAGGAAAAAGAAAATGGAATTAAAAAAAGTATATGCAAAAAAATATAATTGTCCAACTGAACCTTGGTGTTTAGCACGAGGAATTGAACCAGACTATATTGTTGATGATAATAGTGGTGAAGACAACTATCAAATTGATAGAGAGGAATTGACGTTAAAGTTTGAAAATGAATACTTTAAAGATATTGAAACCGATAATACCACATCTAACAAAATTGACACTCTAATGGGAGATATTGAAAGTAAAATTAAAAATACTATGGGTGTTTTAAAAACAACTGAAAATATTATTTTAAAAGGAAGCTATTTAGAAAAAAATAATCATTATATAAGAGTTCCTTATATAGTTAAAAATCGCAATAAAATTACCATTTTATTTCTACAATTTAAAGAGCTAAATAAGTTTTTTAAAGACTGGGGAACAAAAGCATCTTTTATGCCAAATTTATTTTATACAATGGACATTGCAGAACACAACCTGGGCAATGAATTTGAAATAGAATACAGATTAATTACACTTGAAGATGGAACAAATGATTTTGCTGAAACATTCATATACAATAATAGAAAAGAAGATGAAAATATATTTGCAAAAGAATATGAAAAAAATCAACCAATTTATTATAATATAGAAAGTGAAACAGAGCCAGAGTTTCATGTTGGTCGTGATTGTAAAAAATGTTCATATAGAAAAAGACATGGTATTCCCAACACAAGTATTCTTGAATTAGAGGTTACTAGTCAATGTTGGAGAACAACAAAAAAAATAATAGAAAAAATTGGTTCATTAAAAATCGAAGATATGGGTCGAGAAGAAATAGATATGTTGACCGATGTTCAAAAGAATAAACTAAATGCAATTCAAAGCGAAAGTGGAAAGTCTATTAATATGAAAATCATTAATGAATTTTTAGATATTATAGAAGATGGATATGTTAGTTTTGACTTTGAGGCTTATAGCAGCATTATTCCACCAGCAAAAACAAAAGGTTATACTAACTATGCCCAAATACCATTTAGTTATAGTTTAGACATTATTGATGAATGGGGTGCTATTGAACACAGGGATTATATAGTTCCTTACACAAAGGACAATTTTGACAGCCTTTTTAAACAACTAAAAAAAGATATGCCTACTGATAAACCAATAGTAGTATATTTTAAAACATATGAAATAAGTAGGTTAAAAGAATTTCAAGAAAGATTTCCTGATGACCACGATTTAATTCAAAATTGGATTGATAATGTTATTGACTTGTATGAAGTATTTGAAAAAGGTGGCTACTATGACTTAAAATTTAATAATAGTTGTTCTTTAAAAAATGTTTATCCTGTATTGGTTGATAGCAAAGATTATGAATTGCTTGATATTAATAATGGAGAAAAAGCAATGATACAATACAAACTTATATTTGATGGAAAAATTAGTTTAAATAGTGATGAAAAAGATAGAATTTTAAATAATTTAATCGAATATAATAAGAAAGATACGCATGCACAAATTGAAATAATAGATTTTTTAAAAAAATTGGGTACGAAATAGCAACCGATGTTGTATAATATTAGTAGGAGGAGAGAAGATGGCTAAATCAAAAGTGTTTAAAGAAAAAGCAGCAGTTAATAAAATCATAGATGGTATTATTGAAAATGCAGAAATTGTTTCAAAAACATTTGGTTACAATGGTAAAGATATCTTGATTAATCGAGACGGAAATACTATTATCACCAACGATGGAGTTTTTGTTTCAAACCATATATTTCTTGACGATGAACTAGAAGACCTTGGAAGTTCATTAATTAGAAATATAACATTGAACTCAGATTTAATCAGTGGTGATGGGACTACTAGTTCAGCTATAATTACCAAAGGCATTGTTTCAAGAATGAAAAAAATATTAAATAAAAACAATGTTGATAATTTAGAATTGAAAAATGGAATGTTGGAAGCTCAAAAAGTAGTAAATAATTATTTTGAAAAATATCGCAATAAGATAACAAAAAATGACTATTATAATGTTGCATTTACAACAACTAGAAATGAAGAAATTTCTACATTAGTTTCAGAAGTCTTTGAAAAGATTGGTAGCAAGGGTAAAGTTTTATTTAAAGAAAGCGATGCACAAGGATTATCAGTAGAATATCAAAATGGATTTACATTAGAATATGGTTATGAAACAACAATGTTGCCTAACATATTAGATAATTCATTAGTTGCCCTTTTTAAAGAGAGAATTAATAGTGTTCCAGTTTTTCAAGAAATCATCAAAGAAGCAATGCTTAAAGAAGAAAAGAACTTATTAATCATTGTCAAAGATGGAATTGCTGATGCGGTTATGCAAGTTGCAATAGCAGTTCAGCAAAGTAAAGATATCGACTTAAATTTAAGTATTGTAAAGATTTCAGGTTCAGAAAAAATAGTTGATAGATTATTCAAAGATGTATCAATTATTACTAGTTCTAAAATTATTGATAATTCATTTAATTATAAAGAACCATTCTTGGGATTTGTTAAAAAAGTTACTATAACAGACAAACAAACTACCTTAGTTGATGGGAATATAAATAAAAAAGAATTAAAAAAGCATATTGAAAACTTAACAAAAACTATGGTAGAAAACCGTAGTGAAAGTGAAAAGGAAGATATTAGAAAAAGAATTGGGAACTTGCAAGGATTGGTTGCTATTATCAAAATAGGTGCTTTAAGTCGAGAAAAAATAGGAAACTATAAAGATAAGATAAAAGATGTAGTTAATTCTTTAAGAAATGCAATTGACGATGGTGTTGTTGCAGGTGGTGGTTCAGTCCTATTTACAATTTCTGATGAAATAAAATCAAAAGAAAAAATTAAAGATAAAAATAAAGACTTCATAAGGGGTTATAGTATTGTGTTAGACTCACTAAAAGAACCTTTAAAACAAATTATCTATAATTCAGGTTATAGTGAAAATAAGTCAAAAAATATCTTAAAAGAAATAAGTAATGTAAATAAGTTTAAAATTGAAAAGAATACATATTCATTATCTGGATTTGATGCAAAAGATAGGGCTATTTCTAATCTTTATGAAAAAGGAATATTAGACCCATACACCACAATTATTAATTCCTTTAATAATGCAATAGAGATATCTAGTATGATAGCAACATTAGACTGTGCTGTCGTAACAAGAACCGAGGTGTTTAAAGATGAAGGAAGAAATTAATCAATATAAATATAAACCATTTGGTTTGAGAGTATTAATTAAGAAAATAGACAATCCACTATCAAATTTTGGGAAAGATATATTTGAAGGACAAATTATAGGCATCCCAGACAAATTATCTATAAACAACCAGATAAAAATAAATTCACAATTTTCTGATGAAACAAAAGAAATATCAGACATAAATTATAATAATTTATTTGGTGAACTTGGTATTTTCTCAATAGGCTCGAAAGTTTTATTTAAATATAATCAAGAAATTATAGACAACAATGCTGACATATATAATGTTCCAGTCGAGTTAATAAGGGCTTATATAAATGAAACAAAATAAAGAACTCAACAATGCAATAGATGGTATAAAAACTATAACATCTTTATGTAATGATATTGAGAAAAAGTTATTAATCGAAAGTGTTAAAAATAAAAATTTAATTAAAACTAAAAATGACATTGGTACATTAAAGGACTTATTAGTTGATGTTTTTGAAAATATAATTAAATCAGATATAATAGATATGGAAGTCGCAATATTATATGATAATGAAATTTATCTTGGTGTCATTGATAAAAATTATATCATATATAATAAGCAAAAAAACAATGATGAAATAGACATTCTAGGAAAAAGAAATAATTTAGAAGATGCTATTGCTTTATTTTATAAATATGCTTATAAAAAAAAGTTAAAAAAAGTTAAATAATATGTATTTAATCTCTTGACAAACATATAATAATAGTATATAATAGTTATATAATTAATTGTTATACAACATTTATTATAAGAAAGAGGGATTAATATGGAATTATATAATGATACAAGTTATTTTTTAAACAGTTTGGAAAGTGAAAATACTAGAAAGACTTATTTAAAAGGTATTAATGATTTTTTACTATTTCTTTTTAATAAAAAAATAGAAAATGTAACAAAGGATGAATTAATAAATTCTTCAATAAATTATCAAACTATGGTTAGATATAAAGTATTTCTTTCTGAAAATGGAAGCGAAGGGCAAACTATTAGAACTAAGATTTATAGTGTTATTTCTTGGTTAACTTATCTCTACAAAGCTGAGTATTCTCTGCCCAACCCTATTCAATTACGATTAGAAAGAAAAGTAATGCCTAAAATTAATGACAATAATGGTTCAAAGCCATTTACACATAGTGAAATGACTAAGATGATAGAAAAAGCAAACAATTATGCTAATGGTAAAGCTAAGTCTATATTGTTAGAACTTGCTTATATGACATCATGGAGAAAAGAAGCACTATTAAATATTGTTGTTAAAGATATTTATAAACTTAAAGATAAAAATAACTATTACCTTGTTGATTGTGTAGATAAAGGACAAAAACAAGACACTAAACCAATTACATTAGAGTTTTATGAAAGAATAAATTCTTTAATAATTGAGAGAGGTCTTAAAGATGATGATAAAATATTTGACTTTACAGCAATGACATGTGATAGACTAATTGATGCTTTAAAAAAAGACTTAAATATTAGAGGGGATAAAACATTTCACTCAATAAGAAAGAGCAGTATAAATAGAGTTTTAGACCTTACAGACAATTTAATACTAGCTAAAAAACATGCTAATCACGAAAGTATAGTTACAACAGAAAAGTTCTATATTAAAAATAATTTAGATTTTTCTGATAATGTTGCATTATTTTTAATGAATAGTATAGATGACACAAAATTTGATAATTTAACGAGAGAAGAGTTGTTAAATTTGGTTAAGGGCAGCGAGGATAAAATAAAATTCTCATTATTAACCAAATTAGAAAAAACAAGTAAAGTAAAATAAAATTTGGAGGAAAAAGAATGGAATTAAAACCAACATACGGTAACTTTCAGGTTACTGGAACTATTTATGATTTTTTAAAAAACAAAGAAGGGGAAATCGTTAATACAGGAATTACTACTAACGGTCAACCTTGGAAAAGTATAAGAATATCAATACAAACAACAGAAAATAATATAATTACAGTAGAGTTGTTTGGAATGGCAAAAGATACTGTTCGTGCTAGTAAAAGAGAAGGAACAGGAAAAGATACTAAATATGTAAATAAAGACTTTGCATGGGACAAAAGAGGGAATTTACCAAAAGATTATTCTCTATCTGGGTTAGATGCAGTTACATATACAACTGATGAGGAAAAACAAGCAAAAAATAACAATATTACAAAGGTAGCATATGATGCTATTGATGATATTGTTGAAATTTTTAAATCAGGAGATGCAGTGTTTATTCGTGGAGGTTTAACTTTTAATGAATACAATGGAGATACAAGACCAAGATGTAGTGTTCAAAGAATATTAAGAGCAGATGAAACTAAGTTTGAAAAAGAAGGAAATGAACCTTGTTCTAAATTTGAACAAACAGTTGTTGTCCGTTCTACAAAATTAGAAAAAGAAGAAAAAAGATTATATATTGATGCTTTAATCGTAACAGATAAAAATGGAAACTTTGTAGAAAAAGAGTTTTATGTAGATATTGCTGAAAGAGAAAAATTAGCAAAAAACATTAAGAAATTATCAGAGTTTACACAAATTAAACTTATTGGAGACATTATAAATGAAGCAATCATTTCTGAAACATCAGAAGTTGAAGATGATGGTTGGGGAGAAGATAAAGTAATGCAGAAAAAAGTAGTAGAAGGTTATGTTAGCTCTTTAAGAGTAACAATGGCAGACCCTGAAACTATTATAGATGCAGCTTATAATGTAAGTGACTTTGTTAAAAAGGATGAATTATCAGATGAATTAAGTGATGAAGAAATTGGTGACTTGGTTGATGAAGAAGATGAAATCTTTGAAAATGATAGTTTAGATGACCTTGGTGACAAGATTGAAGTTGAAGAAAGTGAAGATGATGGCTGGTTATAAAAATCAGTCTTTGTCATAACTTAGAAAGAGGTATAACATGGGATTAACACCAGAATTAGAAAAATTATTAGGAATTGAAACTAATATCCCTAAAATGGATTGGTACAGCTATGGTGGAATTATTGCAACACCACCAAAGTTTGGTAAAACAACATTAGCAAGACTAATTCCAAAATCAATTTTACTAGCTTGTGAAATTGGTTATGATAGTTTAGAGATTAAGTTCAGAAGAATTAAAAGATGGGAAGATTTCGTTGAGTTTATCGACCTATTAGAAGAAAATATTGAAACAATTGATGAAAAATTAAAATTAATTGTTGTTGACACAGTCCATGAATTATGGAGAATGTGTAACCAATATACTCTTAATCGCATAAATATGAGAATGAGAGCAAATGGTAAAAAGGGTGTGGAAACACTAGAACAATATGATTATAGAAATGGTTTAAAAATTCGTGATGAAGAATTTATCAAACAAAGAGACAGAATTAAGGATTTGGGTTTACAGTTATTATGGATGTCTCACTTAGTTAAGAAAAAAATTAAACCTGAAGATGAAGAAAGTTATCACTCATTAGATTTAGACTATGATGAAAATCTATATAATATTTTAGTTAAAGATGCTAGTTACATCTTAATTGGTCAAAATATTAGAGTCGTTGAAGATGATGGTAAGACAAGTCATGTTGATAGAAAGTTTGTTTCTAAAAACGATGGTATTATTCAAGGTGGTTCAAGAGTTCACATTGGTGAAGATATTGAATTTCAAACCGAAGAAGAATTTTTAGAAAAATTTAATGAATTATTTTCAAAATCATTAATGGAAAAAAACAATATCAAAGCACCAGAAGCAAAAAAGATGGTTGAAGAACAAGATGAGAAATTGGTTGAAAAAAGAAAAAACATTAAACCTGAAAAAGAAAAAAGAGAAGAGCTTATTTCTAAAATAAAGGGCGAGGTTGCTTCTAAACCAACTACTAAGAAAAAAGTATTATCATACCTAGAAGAAAAATACGAAACATCTTCACCTAAAATATTAAATGATTTAGAAATTGAAGATTTAATCAAGATTGAAAATTTATTATAATTAGGGAGAGATATATAATGAGAACTAGAGAATATAAATGTTATTATTGTAAAAATAAAATTAAAACTAATGAAGAACTTATAGAAAATAAATCAAATGATGGGAAAAAGGTATTATACAGAATACACAAGACATGTTTTGAATTTAGAGAAAAAGAAAAGTTAGAATTAGACAGCCTTGTTGAAACAATAAAGAAGATATATAACATTGAAATTATTCCTAGTTCTTTTTATGTTCGTTTACAAGATTTAAGGAATGGAAACGACACATATAACAAGGTTAAAAAGTCTAAAAATGGATATAGATATAAGTTAATAGAATATACTTATAGAAAGAAATATCCAGACATAAAAAAAACACTACCCAATATTAATGGTTCAATAAACCAATTAAATTATGGTTTGGCAATAGTTAGAAATAGCATAAATGATGTTGTATTAGAATTAAAAGCTAGAAATGCCAGAAAAAAAGAATTGGAAAAAGTAAGAGATGAAAAAGTTGTAACCAAAATATCAAAAGAAATTGTGGTAGATAAAAAAGAAAAAAAGAAACCTTTGCCAGATTGGCTTTAGAGGAGGAAGGTAAATGTTTAAACCATTTATAGAATTACCACAAAAAGATGAGCAAATATTAATAGGCTTACTGTGGAGAAATGCTAGTGGGTACAAGAAATTAAGAAATCATAAAGTTAGTGAAAAAACATTTGTAAGTAAAGTCAATTATACATTTTATAAAATAGGAAAACTTATGCACGAAAGTGGTGTTGATAATTTTGACAAATTAACAGTTTACTCATTTTTAGACAAGAGAAAAGAACTTCTTGAAGAGTTTGAATTAGCTGGAGGATATAAATATATTTCCGACATCGTATCTTGTTTAGATGGAGATAAAACATATAATATAGACCATCACATTAATGAGATTTTAAAATTTGAAAGTTTAAGAGTATTATATTCATTAGGATTTATTTCAAAAGAAAATAAACAAAACCTTAAAAGACTTGTATCTTTAAATATAGATGATATAAGAACATATCTTAATCATCACATAAATAAGTCATTAGCACAGATTAATAGCACCAATTATGAGATATATGATGTAATTGATGAAGACGGACTATTAGACACCATAGAGAGTGCTAAGAAGGGCATTCAGGGCAGCATACAACTAAATTCGCCAAATCTTAATAGGATTTTAAAAGGTTGGCAACTTGGTAAATTATATTATTTAATTATGCCGAGTGGTTTAGGAAAGTCCACTATTGCTAGAAATTTATTTTTACCAAGTGTTATAAAGAATAGAGAAAATACATTAATATTCGTAAATGAAGAAAATCTTGAAACATGGAGATTAAATCTCTTAGTAACAATTGCTAACACAGAATTAGATGGAAGATATCTAATTAAAGATAATATATTAAGTGGTAAAATAAAAGAAGAAGACGAAGAAGTATTAAAAAAAGCAGCTGATTGGCTTATTGAAAATGCTAGTGAATTTGTCTTAAAATTAGTAGTATTAAAGTCTTATCGCTTTGAAGATGTCTTAAAAATATTAGAAGAACATAGAGCCTATAATATAACCACTATGATAATTGACACATTTAAGCCTGGAACTGGAAATAAAAAAGATATGGAGAGATGGCAACAATTTAGTGAAAACTCGCAAGATTTATTTGACTTAATTAAAACAGATAATATGAATATAAGATGCTTAGCAACTATGCAATTAAAATTAGGTTATCAGTCAAGATTTTTAACTATGGATGCCGTTGGTAAATCAAAGGAAACAGTAGAGGTAGCAGATGTTGTTATGCTAGGTAGAGAATTATATAAAGATGAAATGCCCATGGGTAAAAATGAACTGTCCGTATTTAAATGGACTAAGGAAAAGACTGGGGGATATAAAAGAATATCAGTCGATTTAGACCATAAAAAAAGATATTTAATATTGTTCTTTGGGAAGAACAGACTAGGAACTGATAGGGAACAAGTTATATTGGAAATGAATTATGATAAAAATTTAATTGAAGATGTCGGCTTTTCTGAAATGCGACCTGAGGGATGATATAATGAATATGAATGTAGTAGAATTTAAACAATATATTTATCAAAAAGACTTAATAGTAATTATTTTGGAAAAACTTAAATGTGGAAATATTAAAAGAGAACAAGGTGGGAAAATTATAACTGCTGCTTTACCAAATGGGAATAACCCTAGAAGTGTTCAAGTTAAAAATAATTCCTTCCTAGATGCTTGTATTAGGTCAAAAAATATAGACAAGATAGATTTATTTGATATTGTAAGTTATATTTATTTTGGAGAAACAGACAAAAAGGGAATGAGATACTCTCGTGAAATGGCTATAAACTGGGCTAAGAGGGCATTACAAATAGGATATGGAGATATGCCATCAGAAAGTTTTGAATGGGCTTATGAAGTCACTAAAAGAGCCAAGAAAAATATAGTTCTTGACCCAAGTCTTATGAATAAAACATTTCCTTATCCACATAGAGATTGGATTAATGATGGTATTAAATACGAAACCCAAATTAAATTTGGTGTTTGTTATAACTTAGTAGAAAATCAAATAGTATTCCCAATATACAATGACATGGATGAATTAATTGGGATTAAGGCAAGAAACTTAAATTATAAAAACAGAAGTGATTTACCGAAATATATTTATTTAAATCCTTTCTTTGTAGGAGGAAATCTTTACGGTTTAAATATAGCAAAAAAAACAAGAAAGAAATATATAATTATATTTGAGGCAGAAAAATCAGTTATGAAAGCATGGCAATATGGATATGATAACACAGTTGCACTTGCTTGTAAGGAACTAACAAACATCCAAGTTGATTTGTTAAATAAATATATAACAGATGACACAGATATCATATTAGCATATGACAAAGATGTTTATATGAAAGATGGTAAATTGAATAAAGTAGAATTAAGAAAGGCTGCAAATAGATTTACAAAAAATAATGTTTATTGTTTAATTGATTTAGATAATAAAATAGGAAATAAGGATGCCCCAATAGATTGTGGCAAAGAAATTTTTGAAAATTTATTAAAGAATAAAAAAAGAATAAAATAAAAGAAGTAGAATAGGCATATCTACTTCAATTTGGAAAAAAATATTTAAGTTTTATAAATAAGGATAAAAATCAAGTTTGAGAGAGAGACTTTTATCAATTAACTTAAATCTTGCTAAGACCCCAACAAGTTCTTAGCGATGAGTATTATAACCCATACTATTTAATTTGTCAAGCAAAATATCAAATATTTTTAAAACTTTTTTGAGAGAGTAAAAAAGTCTTATTGCTTAACATTAATATTATGGTCTCTAAAATTATTTATATACATTAATATGAAAGAATATGAGGTAAAAATATGAAATATTATTTATTTAAAGAAAAAAAAGGATTGGCTTTATATAGAACAACTAGTAGTAAAACAAGTAGATATCTTGATTTCTACCCAACACCATTATCAGAAGAAGTGGAGTTAATCATATTTGATAACATGGAACAAGCACAAGCTGAGATTGAAATGTTAGACAACCATTTTGGAGAGTATGGATGGGAGGCAAAAATATATGAACAAGGTGAAAAAGAATAGTTTTGAGTATTATGTTATTAAAGGAACTTATTATAGAAGAAAGATAGCATTTGCTAGACAAAGCGGAAAAAGAATAAGAACCTGGATTTATAATAATTTATATAAATACTATGAAAAACAAGAAATAAAAGCATTTATGAGAGGTGATTAAAGAAATGGATATTAAGCAAGAGATAATTAAACTTAGAGATTTACCAGATAATTTCTTTAATCCTAGCATTAATGATGTAGGTGAAATTACTCTTTTAAAGAATATAGATAAAGCAAAAGAAGTTCTTATTAGAAATATTAATGAAAACAATAAAATTACTATTTTTGCTGATATCGACATTGATGGTGTTATGGCAACTTCTATAATGTACAATTGGTTAGATGGCATATTTTATGATAATAAAAAAGTCTTATTCCAGCAAAGAACCAAGGGTCACGGTATCAAGTTTGATATTGTTAAAGAAACTGACCTATTAATCATTGTAGATAGTAGTAGTAATGAAAGTGAAGAAATTTCAAAGATACTTTATCAAAATAAGGTAAAAGAAATTATTATTATTGACCACCATGAGGTAGATGGACTTGAAATAAAGGGTGGAACTGGAAATATTTTATTAAAGTTTGCCCCATATGTAGAAATTAATGATAGAGTTACTTTATTAAACCCACATCAACTTGATTGCAAATTTAAAAATAAAGACATAAGTGGTGCAATGCTTACTTATAGATTTTTAGAATATGTTTCACAAGAAGATGAGCAATGGCAAGATAAGATAGAAAGACTATCAGATTTGCCAGCCATATCTATCATAAGTGATGTTATGAGAGTTGACAATATGGAAAATCGCTATTATTATTATAATGGTTTAAACTCTATTCAAAATAATGGGCTGTTTAGTTTCATGGATACAAATAGGATAAATACCTTTAATGTCAATAGTAATAAACTGGCATTTGAAATAAATCCAAAAATAAATGCAACAATCAGAATGCAGAGTATTAAAATGATATTTGAGTTATTTTTACAAACTGATAAAGTTGCAAATGATAGAAAGGATATAATTAAGAAAATTAATAAGGCATATGAATTAAAGGGAAAAATAGAAGAAGAAATTCGCAATAAAATGACTATTTTATTTGAGAATGATAATATCATAATTTTACAAAACAATTACATTGATAGATATGGAGTTAGTTCAAACTTTAATGGTGTACTTGCTTCACAAGTTGCTAATGAGAAACAAAAACATACTATTATAGTAAATTCTCTATTAAAGGGAAGTGGTCGTGCATATAGTTCATATGAGTTAAAAGGCTACCTTGATGAAATTTGTAAAGGCTCTGTAAGTTGTGCAGGGCATCAAGGTGCATTTGGTATCAAGATAAATAACTTAAAAAATTTTATAGACATTATTTCAAATACACCCCCCCCTGTCGATAAAACTTTGCCAACTGATTTTGAAATAGAGATTGAATTTAAAGAATTATCAAAAAACATATTTGAAGAAATTGAAGAAATTCAATTTATGGTTGGCAATGGATTTCCAAATATCAGATTTAAAGTGAATAACATAGTGATAAAAGAAATAAAAGAAACATCAGGTGGAAATTTATATTATTTAGATGATAGAAAAAAGTATATTAGAATAATGAATAAAACAAACTTATTATTTGATGAATTGGATAGTATAGACATATATGGAACTTTATCTATTAAAGAGTATTTTGGAAAAATTTATTATGAAATCGAATGTATTAATATTGAAAATAATTAATAAAAATAGTTGACAAAAAATTTTTTATAGCATATAATAGTATTATAACAATAAGAGAGGGAAATATATGGAAAAGAAGGAAATGAATTTAACAGAATATTATTCAAATAGATTAATAAGTGTTCTTGTAGAACTTTCTAATATAGAAAGTGAAATGCGAGAATTTAGTGATAGATTGCAAGAAGTAGATAAAAAAAGAACTACACTAGACCATTACTTAGAAAATGAAGGTGTTTCATATGCTGGTTCAAAAGCATTTAATGATGAAAAAAGAAGTGTATTACAGCTAAGAAGAAACATTAAGCAAGTTTATGAGATAATGAAACATTATCAAACACATAAAAATAAAATATTGAATATAGAAAATAGACAATTTTTAATTACTGAAATAAATAAAAAGACAAAAGAACTATTAAACTGTAAATATAATTATCAAGAAGAATATTATACCAAAGAGTTTTTAGATGAATTAACTAAAAAGAAAAGAAAGGATGAGAATGACAATGAATAAGATATATGTAGAATTTAGCATTGAAGAGTGGGAAATATTAAGAGGAATAGTAAGAGAATTAGAAGATGTCTGTTCTAGCATGATAGAAAATGTAAAAGATGAAAAACTAAAAGTAAACTTAATAAAAAGACAAAACCAAATAATTGAAACTAGTGCCCACCTAAGTGTTCAAGATTTAGTAAATATGGGTGTTCTTGAAAGAGATGACCATCCAGCTACAATAGCAAGGAAAAAATATTTTTCTGATGAAGAGAATAAAGATGAAAAATAATTATGAAAATTATCATTCTCATTCTCATTATTCAAATATATACACACCTGACTGCATAGTAAGACCTAAGGATTTGGCAAAAAGAGCTGTAAAGTTGGGACAAAAAACATTAAGTAGTGTTGAACATGGATTTATAGGCAATCTTTTTGAATATTATGATGTGGCAAAAGAATATAATTTAAAATTAATTGTGGGTGCAGAGTTTTATTTCGTTCCTGATAGAAAAGAACAAAATCCAAAGAACTATCATATGGTTGTGTTGGCAAAAAATAATGATGGAGTTAAAGAAATAAAAAAAATAATGTCTATTGCAAATCAAGATGGTTATTATTATAAACCAAGAATTGATTTAGAACTATTGATGTCTTTAACACCTGGAAATGTTGTAGTCACAACAGCATGTCTAGGTTCTTTTATAAGAGAAAATAGCGATGTTTTTGTCTTTAAAATACTAAGGGAATTAGCAGACCATTTTAAAAACAATTTCTATTTAGAGGTTCAATGCCACACTAATGAAAAACAAGTAAAATATAATGAAAAAATTAAATATTTACACAAAGTTTTTAAAATACCATTAATACATGGTTGTGATACACATTACATATCAATGGATGATGGTAGAGATAGAGATATTTTCATTAGAGGAAAGGGTATTGAATATCCAGACGAACAAGGGTTTTTAATGGATTACCCAACCATTGATGAGATAAGGGAAAGATATAAGCAACAGAATGTTTTAAGTGAAGAGTTGGTAGAACAAGCATTATCAAATACAAATATTTTACTTGATTTTGAAGAAATAACTATGTCAAAAGAAATTAAAATGCCATCTATTTTTGGAAATTTGTCAATTAATGAAAAACTTAAAAAATTAAAAAATATAATTTATAAAGAATTTGATGAACAATATACTCTTAATAATTTTACACAAGAGGAGTTAAACGAGTATAAAAAAGAAATAAAATCAGAATATGATATAATTGAAAAAACAAGTGATGTTAAAACTGTTGATTATTTTTTATTAAATTATTTAATTATAAAAAAAGCCGTAAAAGAATATGATGGAGTATTAACTCGTACTGGTAGAGGTTCAGCACCTAGTTTCTTAATTAATAAGTTGCTTGGTTTTACTAATATAGATAGGATTAAAAGTCCTGTAAAATTATATCCAACCAGATTTATGAGTGTTAGCCGTATCTTGGAAGCTAAATCATTACCAGATATAGATTTTAATGTAGCCAATCCAGAACCCTTTATAAGAGCCAGTAAGGACTATTTAGGAGAAGATGGTGTGGTTGGTATGATAGCATATGGAACATTCAAGGAAGGTGCCGCATTTAGGAATTTATGTCGTTCTAAAGGGATGGACTACGATGATTACAATGAGGTTGCAAAAGAACTGGGTAAATATAGAAATAATCCAAAATGGAAGAAAATAATAGAGGAAACACAAAAATTTGTTGGAGTTATTGATAGTATGGCTCTACATCCGTGTGCTTATGTATTATTGTCACAACCAATTGATGAAGAATTGGGTATAATAAAAGCAAAAGATAATTATGTTTGTTTGATTGATAGTACAACTGCTGATAATTGGAAATATCTTAAAAATGATTATTTAACAGTTACTGTATGGGAAATTATTAGTGAAGTCTATAAGATGATAGATAAACCAATTGACACAATAGATAGTCTTGTTGAAAAATTAGATGATAAAGTATGGAAATTATATGAGGATAAGATGACAGCAACTTTAAATCAAACTAATAGTGACTTTGCTACACCAAAGGTTTCACAATATAAACCAAAAAATGTTGCAGAATTAAGTGCATTTGTTGCAGCTATAAGACCTGGTTTTAGTTCAATGGTTGATGTATTCTTAAATAGAGAGCCATTTTCATATAATATAAAGGAATTTGATAAATTATTAGATGATAGTCAAAACTTTGTTTTATATCAAGAAAATGTTATGACAGTTCTTCAATATGCTGGTTTTCCAGGTGACGAGACATATTCTTTATTAAAAGCAATTGCTAAAAAGAAACCTGGTATTATAGAACCAATTGAGGAAAGATTTAAAAAAGGCTTCGGTGAAAAACTTGGCGATGTAAAAAATAAAGATGGAGTAGTACAAAGAGTCTGGCAAATAATTGTTGATAATGTTGGTTATAGTTTCAATAGTAGTCATAGTTTAGCAACAGCATTAGATAGCTTATATGGTGCTTATTTAAAGGCAAATTATCCATTAGAATACTATACAGTAGTTTTAAATATATATAAAGATGATAAAGATGAAACAACAAAAATAGTAAATGAATTAAATTATTTTGGAATTAAATTAAATCCTATAAAATTTAGATACTCTAAAAATAATTATAGGTATAATAGAGAAACAAACTCAATCTATAAAGGAGTAGCTAGTATAAAATTTCTAAGTGAAAATGTAGCTAAGGAATTATACGATTTAGGTAAAAAAGAATTTAGTTGCTTTACTGAGCTATATAAAGAGATTTTTTATAACACATCATGTGATGCTCGACAATTAGAAATTTTAGTTAAATCAGATTTTTTCTCTGACTTTGGTGATATTAGTAAGTTATTACATTTAATACACGAATACAAACATGGCAAACAAAGATTAACTAAACTTCTTAAACAAGAAACGATTAATAAAAGATTTTTGGAACTTTGTGAATATGAAAAAAATTTAAAAGAATATGAGAAAATTAGTCAACTTGACTTAATAAGATTTAAAGTAGAAAATAATCTACCAATTGATAATTTAAAAGGAATTGATAATAGAACATTTATAATAACTGAACTTAATAATAAGTTTAAAAATGTAAAAATCACAATGCTACAAGTTTCAACTGGTGATTACTTTGATGCTAAAATAAAAGCTTCATCTTTAGAAACAATGCCTACTATTAATAAATATGATTTTATAAAAATAACCAGGTTAGTTAAGGAAAATCAGTGGTATAATAAGGATGGCAAGTGGAAGCAATATGAAGATAAAGATAACAGAAAGGAATATATAGTCTATGGTTTACAACTAATAGATATAATTGATGGTGGTTTGAATGAATAAAATTGTTGTTGAATATACACATAGTAGATGGAAAAGTCCAACTAATAATTGGGGTGTATATTTTGGAAAAATAAAAAAGATATTTTCTAAAGATGATGACTTCAATTTAAATGAGGGAAGTGAGGTCTGTTTTGTTGGAGATGCAGGATTTGAATTAAAATTTAAACAATTATATTCAATGACTGGTGAGTTTATAAAAAGTCAATATGGAATGCAACTACAATTAGGGACTTTATCAGAATATTTAGATATGACAAGTCAAGTCGATAAAGACAATTTCTTAAAAGCAATTTTAACAGGAAAGCAATTTGATGATTTAAAATCAAAATTTAAAGACCCTTTTATACTATTAGAAAATAATGAAAGAGAAAAATTATTAAGTGTTAATGGTATTGGCGAAGTTGTTGTAGATAGATTATTAAAGAAATTCAATAACACAAGAGATAATGCTCATGTTTATGCTTACTTTATTGGACTTGGTCTTACTAATGATTTTATAAATAAACTAATCATAACTTATGGTGGTGGAGATACTTTACTTCAAAAATTTAAACAAAATCCATATGTTTTGATAAATGATGTAGACGGTGTTGGATTTTTAAAAGCTGATGAAATTGCAATGAAATCAAAATTGGTCGAACCAGATAGCTCAGAACGAGTATTTGCAGCAACTGAATATTTTCTATCTAATAAACTAAATAACTCTACATATATAGAAATGAATAAGTTTAAAGCTGGAATAAATGGTTTATTAAAAAATAAATTATCTAGCAAATTATTAGATGAACTAATCATAGATATGTATGATAAAAATATTATCTATTTAGATAAAGATAAAAAAATAATAGCATTGATGAGATTGTATATGTTAGAAAAAAACATTGCTTCTGAATTAAAAAGAATTATAGAAAGCGAACCCATCATCAAACTAAATATAGATATCACTAAAGAAGAAATTGAAGAAAAAATATCTTTAATAGAAAAAGAACAAGGTTGGGAATATACTGATGAACAAGTTAGAGCAATTAAACAATGTTTTTTAAAAAACATAAATATTATTTATGCCTTAGCTGGTACTGGTAAGACAACTGTTGTTAATGCTATCATAAAAATAATTAATGGGAAATATCCAATAACACAGGTTGCTCTTGCAGGTAAGGCAGCACAAAGACTTGAAGAGGTAACCAACTATCCAGCAAGCACAATTCATAGAGCTTTAGGATTTGTTCCAGAGTTGGGTTTTACTTATCATTCAAGAAATCCTATGATAACAAGTTTGGTTGTTATAGATGAAAGTAGTATGTTGTCATTAGATTTATTTTATAGTTTTGTTAGTGCTATCCCAGATGGTTGTAAACTTATAATATTAGGAGACACTGGGCAATTAGAAAGTATTGGTGTTGGTAATTTACTTAAAGATTTAATTGAAAGTAATAAGATACCAAAAGTAGAATTAACTAAAATTCATAGGCAAGCACAAAAATCTGCAATAATAACTAATTCTATTGATATTAGAAATTCTAAATTAATTATAGAAAAAGATTTTATTGGTTATGACATAAAGGGTGAATTACAAGATTTAGAATTAGAAATAACTTCACATGGGAAAAATACTATTAATGATATTATGAAATATTTTAAAAAATATTATAACCAAAAAGAAAATAATATTTTAGAAATACAAGTAGTATTGCCAAAAAAAGATGATGCTTTATTGGTTAATAATGAGATACAAAATTTTGTAAATCCAGTAGCAGATGAAAAAGTTTCTTTTAGTAAAAAGTTTGAAATTCGTGTTGGAGACAAGGTCATTAATCGTAAAAACAACTATAATTCAAGAACAATAAAGGGTGTTAAAACACCAATATTTAATGGAAACATTGGAATAGTCAATAAGATAGATTTTTTTGATAAAATACTTATTATTGACTTTGAAAATATCGGAGAAATAATATTTGATTTTGAAGATGGTGGGAATTTACAATTAGGATATGCTATAACATGTCATTCTGCACAAGGCTCACAATGGAAAACAGTTATAGTTGGTATAAATTATAGTATGTTCTTTTTATTAAGTAGAGAATGGTTATATACTGCATTAACAAGGGCAAGTAAACATTGTGTTTTAGTTGCCGAAAATCAAGCATTAAGATATGCTACTGGAATATCTAAAATAAATAAAAAGAATACTTTTTTAAAAAAGATTTTATAAAAAAATATTTAGGTACAAATAAGCCTTGAATGTTGTATAATATATATAAGGAAAAAAATGGAAGGAATGATAAAATG
>Ga0265293_10003386_pt1 | contig 29652 bp, 31 predicted proteins | sample Munlanlewell138R_FD_192505 | JGI IMG/M metagenome (GOLD analysis project Ga0265293, IMG submission 192505) | Leachate microbial communities from a municipal landfill in Southern Ontario, Canada - Leachate well 138R | ecosystem: Engineered > Solid waste > Landfill > Unclassified | place: Canada... | reverse complement strand
CGGAAACAAATCCGTAAAGTAAGGCTGCTCAAGCCTTTGTTGCCACGACGCAAAAAATAGTTTCCGTTTTGTCCAGTTCTTGTCCACCTAAGAGTGGTTAGGGAACAGGGAACAGGGAACAGGGAACCGTGAACGGTGAAGAGTGAAGAGAGTGAGGCCTGCCACCTACCACCTGCAACCTGAAACCTGCAACCTGAAACCTGCAACTCCAAAACTTTGAGCCCTTGCAAAACTTTTCATTTGACACAAAGCAGCCCTTAAAATGCAATGCAATAGTTAATTAGTTATTTCACCGAGTGAGGTATTATGCGCAACAAATGGATCGTGATCATCGCAATCCTGCTGGTCGTTGTGATCGTGGGCTTAATGCTTAGCCGCTGTGGCAAGGATTCCGCGAAAGCGGGAAGCCCTGCAGCGATGGCTACCACGCACACTGTGGCCTATGGCAACATCGAATCTAAGATTGAGATCACCGGAGAGGTGCAGCCCGAAACCGTGGTTGCCATCAAATCCCGCGTATCGGGCAAGATCGTCAAGTATTACGTGACTGAAAACGATACAGTGACCCGGGGGCAGATCATTGCGGACATCGAGCCGGACTATGTGCAAGCTAATACCTTATTCAATACCAAAGCTACCTTGCAGATGGCAGAGATTACCTTGAACAAAGCCAGAAAGGACTATGCCGACAGCGGGGTGCTGCTGGCCAATAGTTACATCTCCCAAAGCGAGCATGATGCCGCTTTTGACGCGCTGAAGAATGCCGAGATCCAGTTTGAGCAAGCCATCCGGCAATACGAAATGATTCGGGATCTGGACGTTCCCGGCACTGTAACGCACGTGTATACCACAGCCAGCGGAACTTCTTTACCCTAATGGCATGAATCTCACGACGTAGTTTTCGTTCTCGCAGTTCCTGTGTCATAGAATGTCTCCCGTTTCCTTGCTTAGCTGTTGTTGTTACTGTTATTGCTTTGCTTGTTCTTGCGCTTCTGGCGTTTAGCTTGATTGCGCTCCCATCTGTCCCGGGCTTCGCTAACCTGATGGGCATGGTAGCTTTGGATCATTTTCAGGGCTTGCTTGCGCTCTTTACTACCCATCGCTTCAAAGTTCAGGGTAAGCTCCTGCAGGTGACTCTGGCGCTTATTCGTGCGCTTGATCTGGGCTTTGATGGCACGTTGTTCCCTCTCTTCGGGACTGAGCTGAGGTCGTATCTCACCTAAGATGCCGGGCTTGATCACCATGCCGATGTCACAGATGTTCTCCCGGCTCAGCACCACATACACATAGTCTCTCATCCCCAGTAGTCCCATCGAAGCCAAGGCTTCCATATAGACGAAAGCCCACTGCCTGCTCCGTCCACAGGCGAGGGCAATTGATCGGATCGAGGTGTATTGACCCTTCTCAATCACATCAAGCAGAGCCGATGCGGCTGCCGGGTCGAAGCGCCAGCTGCCCTTCTGCCGATAGCATACTACCGGATTGAAGCGGTTATTGCGCACCATGATACCTTCCTGAGCATCGATGTACTTGAGGGTCTTGTCCTTGATCAGCTTCTGGATGACTGGCTTCACTTTGCCCATCTCCAGTGCCGTCATCTCTGCCACCACTTCTATGGTGAAGGGTCTGTTGTACTGGTTGATGAAGTTCTCGATAATCTCTCTCATATCGCTCTTCCTAAGTCTATTTCTGCAATATCCACATCCGGACATTGCTGACAGATGGATTCAATGATATACATAACCTTCATGGCTTTACGAAGGTTGCCACCGCAGTTGAAGTCGATCTTCTCCACTAACTCAGGAGTGACATCCACTTCCATTACTTCGCGTGCAACCATCTCGATGTCCTGCTTACTCAAGAACTGGAACTCATAGAAGTAGTTGCAGCGGTCAAAGTAGTGGGCATTGATCTGTGAGAGCTTGTCCCTGGCTCCCTGCATGCCGACTAAGATCAGCACCGTCAGAGTCTCATCCACAATGTCCCGGATCGCTCCCAGCAGCTTCTCGTGAGAGAAGGCATAGTCGATCTCATCGATTACGATCACTGTATCCTTGTGATCTTCCAGGATGTGCAGGATCAACTGCAGCAGGTTGTTTGCCGTTCCACTGGGGATCATGGCACCGAGCCGGAACTTGCGGTACAGAGCGCTTAAGAGCGCCACCATAAAGGCTTTGGGTGTGGTCGTGGATTCCAGCCGCAGGTAGATATAACCTCGCTGAAATGCCATCCGTTGGGCATAGGTTGTCTTGCCGAGACCGGGTGCTCCATAGAGCATCCCCAGTCCCACCATCTCCATCTTGGGACGGTTGAGCAGGAAGCGGATGCATTCGTCTGCTTCCATTACGTTGTTGATTGGCACAAGTTTGTTCTGTTTCAAGCTATCCTCCTTTATCTGATCCCGGCCCGTTTGAGCATCTCTTCAAAGCTCTTGGGCTTGACTTTAGCTGTTAGGTCACTGTTGACTGCGGTCTCTATTGCCTCAGCATCCCGCTTGGGTGCTGTAGGTGTTACATCCTGCTTGATCGGTTCAAGCTGCGGCAGGTTCTTGAGCATCTGCTTCTCCATCGCATTGATGGCTTCGTCTCTACCCGGTTTGGGTGGCTCGATCATGGCAGGTTGCTTGAACATGGGGTTTGCTTCTATTGCCTGCGCCTTCCGCATGGGGAGCATCAGCCTGTCGACTACGATCTGGGTCTGTTTGACTATCGTCTTGGTACGTTGCTCAGTGCGCCGCTGCAGCTTCTTGATCTCCTTGTATTCCTTGTTCAGTTCTTTAAAGGAAGTGGGCTGATCTTCTGCCAGCTGGATCATCGGATGCTGGGTCCTGCGTAGTTCTGCCTGGCAGAGGAAGGTGTCCTTGGTATCATAGACCAGTATCCATCTGGCATCTCCCAGATCGTAGCGGATGATCACATCTTTGCCGATGTGGTTGGTTAGTTCCACGTTCCAGTACATCAGTTTACCGAGCAGGATGCCGTTATTGCGCAGATGCTTGCGTTCAGCACTCAGCATCATGAAGTTGAGCTTGCCGGGGATCACAATGCGGTCTTCCGGTAGCTTGGATGAGCTGAATACCTCCCAGGGGGTCTTGTTGTTCAGACTCGAGTGAGATCGTTCGCCATAGATATGCCTTACATAGTAGGCGATCATCTGCATCGTCTCTTCAATGGTGGGAGGATGCGCTTCAAAGAGCTTCTTTGACCACTTCTCGTTCCGCATTAGAGTGCAAGGCTTATCATCGATGGATGCACCTCTAAAGCTGGAGATGAACCGTTCAAACTGCTCCTGGAAGGTCTTGAAGAAGCGTTCAATCACCTTCGCCTTGGCATTGTAGCTCTTGGCGAATACGGCATTGATCCCCAGCCGGGGGAAGATACCGCAGAGTTCAGTCTCCAGATCATGCTCTTCCCAGTGTTCGTGGAAGAGCTTACTCTTGAAGGCCCTGCCATTATCGAGATAGACGATCTTGGGCAAGGCTCCCCAGTTGAGGAAGCCGTTTCGGAAGGCTACCTGGATGTGATGGCTATCTTCAGTGAAGGCAAGCGAGGCACCCACCGGATATCTGGATGCCCAGTCGAAGACCATGATCATGGTCATGCGTTGCGCTTTCCCGGTCTTGGGATTCATAATATCAAAGGCGAGAGTATGACCATCGGCTACCCATACATCGCCTACATTAAGGAGGCTGGCATCCCTGATGATCGTCTTGACGATGCTCTCGGCTACTGCCTTGCTGCCTTTACGAGCTTGCACCCAGATAGCCTGGTTATTGGTAACCCAGTCATTGCACCATCTTCTTAAGGTTGGCTCACTGGCATTGGATTCCAGGATTCCCTTCCGGGCAGCGTCTTTCAAGCTGCCTACCGCAGTGGAGATCTTGATGTTGTTGGGATTGAGCAGCAGGTTGAGCAGGTAGTTCTGTTCGATGAAGCTGACCTTGCGTCCCCGGCTTTGATTCTTGCTCTTATGCAGCAGACAGTACATATCGTGGTTATTACTCAGATAGCGCTCCAGCCAGATGCGCAGCGAGCGTTCACTGCGTTTGCCCACCAGTTGGTATAGCTCCGGGATCAGGTTCTTGCTGTTGAAGTCTGCCGTAATCTGCTGCCACTCTTCTACCCGGGACTTACATTGTTCCAATCGATAAAGGACAGTAGAACAGAACTGACCATAGAGCCTGGCTTCGTTCTCATACTTATATGGTATATAGTCCGGAGGACTGAGATCGATGTAATCATCATCCAGCCGTTCCTTGAAGTCCGGACCCTTTACTGGGATCGGCTTCTCGATACTGCTTTCAGTCTCCCATACGATAGTTTGTTTATCGTTATCTGTCTCGTCATCGGCACCCGGCATCTCAGTCGGTATCACCATGGTTGTGGTTTGCGTAGTTGAAGCTGCTTCCGACTCCGGCCCCGGCTTGCCCATAATGACTGTATTATAGAACTGGGCATATTCGGATGATGTTACACTATAGAAGCTCATCTGATCCTCCCGGCTCGTCACCTACAGGCGCATAACCATAAATCAAGGCACTGACTACCTGCATGCCGTCGATCTCAATCTCGGCTTCTACGAACTCGCTCGGTGTGACAAGATTCATGTCACAGTGAGCAGTCTCCAGTTCATAGAGTTCCGGGTTAGTCAGCACGAAGCTCTTATTGACGCTCCGGCTCCCGGACTTCACAAACTGCTTATGCGTCTTCAACTGCATATCTGAAATGTAACGCCAGACAGTCCTCTTGGAACAGCCCTTCAGTTCAGCCACCCGTTCTACGGTGAGCCAGACTGCTTTGATCTTTCTCTTGCTCATACTCAATCTCAATATATAGATGCCACTTTGAATCACCGTCGCTGTGACAGACCTGGCTCGTTTTGATGTCACACCGAGCAAATCTACCTTTGTCACACCGACGCTCGGTGTGACACGCTTCTTACACATTCTGGTTAATAGACTTAACTGCTCTCGTCCCCGATTGGGCTTCGGTGTGACACGTGTCACACCGAGTTTTTTGTCACACCGTGACATTTTCTGCCCCCTTGCTTGCTGCTTGTAAGTGCTTGCTTTCATAAGCACCTCCCTTATTTGGTTATTGGTCTCTACGTTACTGCACTGCAATAACTTGGGAAGTCCTTTCTGCAAAAAGGGGCACTTTAGTTTTTTCCTGAGCAGTGGCGGAGCCAAACGGAGTGATCGAGGATAAGGATAATCGCTTACAGGTTGAAATACCGAATACTTACATCCCGCAAGGTGCTCCCAACTACATGGCCTTCATGGTTCGAGGCAGCAGTATGAAGCCGCAGATCATGAATGACGATATAGTGTTGATATATAAGACATCTGAATGGGATAAGGTGGAAAACCTGGTCTGTGCCGTCCGGGTCGATGGAGGCATCACTCTCAAACGTGTAAAGTTTGATCATACAAAGAGAAGCCTGTTGCTGGAGCCCATCAATATAGACTACCCGACTCTTATATTAGACCATGATCAGACTAGAGACGTTTACCTGCTCGGCACACTTGCTGTCCAGTTGCGAGTTTACGTTTAGGGGCTAATTCACTGTAAAACATGGATTTCCGAAAGCAGTCCAAAAACAGCGCAAATTTGCAGAAACGGTGATCAGAAAACGTCCAAATACGTCCAAAGCTCGGTGTGACACAGTCTAAAACCAGTCCAATATAAGTCCGCACCAATCAAAGCCTTATCCCCATTTGTCACACCGACGCCCATTTGCAGTTTTGGGTGACTCTTTATAGTGATTCATCCAGTTCATCCAGTTCATCCAGTATTAATCCAGTATTGAACGCAGGCATTCACGCAAACGAAATTGATTCAGCCAGAGAAGTCAGGATAAAATCACCCGCTGTGTGACCCTTATGCAGATAACCGTATTTGTCGGTGCTGACCACACGCAGTTCAGTACTGCCGCTGCTTGTGAAAAGGGCAAATATCGGCTGAGTGTCGAAGCATTCAACCCTGGTCCAGGGTACAATATCCGGCAAATCCGGTTTAGTAGAATGTTTCTGACAAGCTGATAGAAAAATCAGGAGAATGAACAAGACTGTTCTGAAACGTTTCAATATTTTCACCTAACGGGTTTTACAAATTTTAGTTACATGGCTTGTGCCATATTGGTAGCGCAGCAGATATATCCCCTTGGGACAGGGTTTTCCCCCGCTGTTTTTACCGTCCCATACAGTTTCATCTTTAGTCAGTTTCAGAGAGCGTATCAACTGACCATTGATATTGAAGATGTTTAGTTTGTTTTCAGCGGCTGGAGACAAATCGTCCTGGTTGATCTTGATGGTGATTTCATCTTTCATCGGGTTTGGATATGCGGAAATGATGTTTAGCGGAGGAGCCTGGACCTCATCATCTATTGGCAATTGTCCATTGGGCAAGAGCTTGGTGATTACCTGTGCTCCTCTATTGCCCCAAGCCCAATAGATGCATCCTTCGTCGTCGAGCGCAAGTATCCCCGGCGATGGGGAATAAATGCCCGCCTCCCAAGGCATGGCGTGGCAGATGTTATCTCCTTCTTGCTCCCATGACCGGTTGATTGCTCCATCATAGTTCATACTTAGTAAAACCCCAGCTCCATAAGTCCCAGCATATCTCGAATAACCGCATAGATAGATATTATCCGTCCCAAGTATCATTGAATTTATATCTTGCAGATAAGTGTTAGCTATGGTAAAGAGAGGCTCAAATTCTGTGTTTTCAAATCTATCGATGTGAATGCTATAATCAGGATACGCGCCCATTCGATAAGCTATAATGTATGATGGCTTGTTAGGCTCTGGGCATATAACAATATTAAAAGATTGATTCTCTCCAGGTATGTCATACTGATTAACTATAGTGCCATCCGGCTGAGTTTCCAGTATAGAGCCATTATAGGGGGCAAATCTACAGGCAATCAGGATATTGCCATTATCCATCAGAGCCAGATCATAAGCTTCTGCATTCAGACCAGGAAGGCTCTCTTGCAAAATTGGCCAGAGAGCTGTGGTTAAAACTTCTCCCGTGGCTGAAAAGCGGACATATATTGCAGATGATGTCTGAGGATTATAACCTTGGAATACCTTGCCCACAGCTACAATTTCATTGTTTGGAGTGCGCAGCGCCTTATTGATGGCTATTACCTTGTTGGGAAAACTAACCGCATCAGCTATGGGAGCGGTCACCCCATCACTATCCACACTCATCAATAGAATATTGTTGTAACTATATCTGCTCATATAGGTCACAGTATCCTCTGCGTCAATATCTACTCCAATAATTGAATGATAATCAGTCCAGGGCATAAAGAACAGATTCCCCGCTGGATCCAGTTTGATAATTACCGAGTCATGAAACCATAATCTGGAAGGATTGTACGAGTCCATACTATCATACTCCCCTATTGTCACCACACTTTTATCGGAGCATAAAAAAATGGAATTGGATGCAAAGTATTCAGAAAACTCAGAGACTGGCTCCATAGAAAATACGTAGCCGCTCTGGGAATATGCAAATCCGCATATTAGCACGATAAGCATAGTGAAAATCACTCTTTTTATATCAAACATCTTGCTTACTCCTTTCTCTTTTAGCTTTCGTTTACTCTTAGAGCTATTCATGTTTTTTGAAGACCACCTCTCGGCAGGTCTTTGCCACACACTATATATGTTTAAAGCTGATCTCAAGCATTATTGTCAAGCACTTGCATAGTTGGCATTCCCCCATTTTACGAGAGTCTGATGATGGGCTGGTCGGGGTTTGCTATCTGAAATGCCGTCCCTACAGGACTCTATAACCTTGTGTAGCTGTAGGTTGCTATCTAAAATGCCATCCCGATGGGACTCGGATTGGAAGGATATTAATGCTGGAATCATGAATCTTAACTGCCAAAAGTATAAACTGAAATACATAGGCATAGATGATAGCTAAGATACTATCATTAAGTTCATTATCAAAAGAGTGACTCGATATTTTGGGGGAATGCCAGCAAAATCCGCATATCATCTGCCCTTCTGAAAGAAATGCCCCTGTCTGCATGGATACAGAAAAATAGCCGGCGCTGTCCTGCTTGACAAACCTGAGCACATAGATATTTTGGCATCTATGAAGGAAAGTTATGGATAGCACAGGACTTGACAACAATCAGATCATTGCACTCGTGGATTGCAATAACTTTTACGTGTCTTGCGAGCGGGTCTTCAATCCGCGTCTGCACAATATCCCTGTGGCTGTGCTATCCAACAACGACGGCTGCATAGTCTCCCGCAGCAATGAGATCAAGGCCTTGAATATTCCCATGGGTGCTCCCGGTTTCAAATATGAAGCCTTGATCCGCAAACACAAAGGCGAGCTGCTGTCTTCAAATTACGCTTTGTATGGCGATCTCAGTTCGCGGGTGATGGATGTGCTCAGCAAGTTTTCCCCGGAGCTGGAGGTTTACTCCATAGATGAAGCTTTTTTGGGCCTTACCGGAGTGCGGGAGGCGGATTGGGAAGATTGGGGGCGTCGGCTCAAGCGCACGGTACATCGCTATACCGGCATTCCGGTCTCAATCGGGATTTCGAAAACCAAGACCCTGGCCAAGATCGCCAACCATCATGCCAAAAGGATAGCTGCCTATCGGGGTGCCTTGTGTATATTGGATGAGAATCGCATTGAGCAGGCTTTGAAACGCATCGTAGCTGGCGATATCTGGGGAATTGGCAGACAGTATGAGAAGTTTCTCAGGCAAAATAAGATAGAAACCGCCTTGCAGCTGCGCGATGCGGACGACACCTTCATCAAGCACTATATGACGGTGATGGGGCACAAGACCGTCCTGGAGCTCAGGGGCTATGCCTGTATAGATATAGATGAAGCCCCCAGGGCCAAGCGGAGCATCGTGACCTCAAGGTCTTTTAGCAGGCAAGTCTCAGATTTGAGCGAGCTGGAAGAGGCGGTCTCCACCTATGTGACCCGCAGCGCTGAGAAGCTGAGGCAGCAGAAATCGGTGGCCGGGCACATGATGGTCTTCCTCTCTACAAACCGCTTCAAAGAATCTCCCCAATACAACAACTCCATATCCGGCAGCCTCTTTCCGCCCACTGCCTATACGCCGGATATGATTCAACAGGCCCTGGAGCTCTTGAGAGAGCTGTGGTTGCCCGATTTTGAATATAAAAAGGCCGGGGTGATGCTCACCGACATCATTTCGGAAGAGGATATCCCGCTGAGCTTTTTGGAGACTAACTATCTGGACGACAAGCGCGGGGAGCTGATGCGCGCCTGTGATAGATTGAACCGCCTCTATGGCCGGGACACCGTGCGATATGCCAGCAGCGGAACCACCAAAGCCTGGCAGATGAAGCAGGCCAAGCTCAGCCCCAGCTATACCACCCGTTGGAAAGACATCCCCAAGGTGAAGTGATGGCTTACACTCTTAAAGCACCGGTTTCAGTCAGCATCAAGATCCAGCGCAGTGAATTCATCGCCTTTCTCTTCCCGGTGGAAGATGCCCAAGCCGTGCAAAGCATACTGCATCAGCATCAGCAGGATTACAGCGATGCCACCCACAATTGCTATGCCTACATCCTGGGTGAAGATTCGCAGACGCAGTATTACTCTGATGCCGGCGAACCCGGAGGCACGGCCGGAAAGCCCATCCTGAACAGCCTGCTGCGAAATGAGCTCACGGGAGTACTGGCCATAGTAACCCGCTATTATGGAGGAATCAAGCTGGGCGTAAAGGGCCTCATCGATGCTTATACCGCCAGCACGAGCATGGCCATAGAAAGCGCAAAACTGCTGCCCTATCAAAACTATCAGCATTACCGGATAGATGTCGAATACAGCTGCCTGGATATCATCCGGCATCAAACTCAGAGCCTGCAAGGAGAAGAGGAAAAAGCCGAGTATGGCGAAAGAGCCTTGATCACAGTAAAAGTCCCAGTTTCATCAGCCGCACAGTTTTCAGAATTATTAGATGGCTACAAAGGGCTGGGTAGATTAGATTATCAAATGGAGGAATAAAAATGAAAAAGATATTGTACCTGAGTATGTTATTAGTTTTTGGCACTCAGCTGTTTGCTGCCGGGATCACGATCCTGAGCAGTGAAACCGGTGCCAGGCTCGATTTGCAGGAGCTAAGCCAGGATTTACAGAGTTATGATCTTATCTTCTTTGGCGAATGGCATGGCGAGAAGCCTCTACACGGCTTGCAAAGAGAGCTACTGGAAGTATTACTGAAATCAGAGCGCAAGCTCATCCTCTCCTTTGAGATGTGGGAGCGCCAGAGCCAGGAATACGTAGATGCCTTTCTGGCAGACAAGATCTCGGAAGAGGAATTTGTGAAGAAAAGCGAGGCCTGGCCAAATTATGAGGATTACCAGCCCTTGATCCACCTTGCCAAAGAGCATAAGCTGCAAGTAGTGGCGGCCAATGTCCCCCGCCCTTATGCCAGCCGCACGGCCAAAGAAGGCTGGGATTTTACCAAGGAACTGCCCCCGGAAGAAAGAGCCCTCATTGCAGCCAAACTCACCGCTCCGGAAGACGACTACCGCAAGGCCTTTTTTCAGACTATGGGAAGCATGAGCGGCCATCCCATGAAAGCAGAAAGTCTGCAGAGGATGTATGAAGCGCAGTGTATGAAAGATGACACCATGGCAGAAAGCATCGCTATAGCTTTGAAAGAAAGCCCCAAGGCCATGCTGCTGCACTTCAATGGCGATTTTCATTCCCGCAGCTTTCTGGGCACAGTATCCAGAGCGAAAGCTGCCATGCCGGAGCTGAAGATAGCCGTGTTGAGTCCTCTTATGGTGGAAGAAATAGATGAATTCAAGCTGGATAAAGAAGCGGCTTCTGCCGGAACTCATATTATGCTGATGCAGGACCTTGCGAAGGAGGAAAGTCAATGATCCGCAAAACTGTACATGCAGGCACCTTTTATCCCCGTTTTGGAGAGCAAATCCGTACTCAGATCGAATCCTGGATCGCTGAAGCCAGTCCTGCTCCGGAAAGTGAACGCTGTCTGGGCTTGCTGCTTCCTCATGCGGGCTATGTATATTCGGGGCGCTGCGCCTGTCTGGGTCTGGCCTCCATCGCCAAAGAATCTCTGGATGCGGTGATCGTGCTGCATCCCTCACATCAAAGCAACCACTTCGATTTCAGCGTTTCCCCTTTTGGTGAATATGAGACTCCTTTGGGCAATCTGCAATTGGATACCGATATCTACGCTCAGATCAGCCCTCAGGCCTCGCAGGATATCAATCTGGATTATCACCGGCTGGAGCACTCTTTGGAGATACAGCTTCCGCTGCTGCGCTACTTTTTCCCTGAGGTCAAAATCTGCCCGGTGATGATTGGCAATCAGATTCCAGCGGTGGCTCAGAGGTTGGCTGAGATTATGTATAGTGTGGTTTACCGTAGCAGCCGCCGGATTTTGATCTTGATATCCAGCGATCTTTCTCACTATCATGATGCTCAGACTGCACAGGACATGGACGGCCGTTTGGCGAAGCACTTTATGAATATGGATGCCTCCGGCATGTGGAATGCAAATCAAAGAGGCAAGCTTGAGGCCTGTGGCATTGGCGGGATTTTAACCCTGCTGATGCTTGCCGAGCATTATATTGCCATCGAGCCCAGGATCATTCATTACACCCATTCCGGTAAGGTATCCGGCATGAATTCGCAGGTAGTGGGTTATCTTGCGGCCAAAATAGTTCATTAAGGAGGATGTATGTTAAATGATATTCAAAAAAGGAGTCTGCTGCAGCTTGCGTATGACGTGATTTATGCCCGTCTGCATCGCAGCAAATACCATAGCCCCCAAGACCCGTTGTTTGAACAGAAAAGGGGCATCTTCGTCACCCTGCATATCGATAAAGCGCTCAGAGGCTGCATCGGTTATATTGTTGGCTACAAATCCATACTTGAATCTGTGAAGGAAATGGCGATTGCAGCTGCCTTTCGCGATCCCAGATTTCCCCCTTTGGGTCCGGATGAATTAGCCGATCTCGAGATTGAGCTTTCGGTATTAGGCGAATTGGTCTTAATCCAAGATTTTGAGGAGATTGAAATAGGCCGGGATGGCCTGTATATTCAGCATCCTTATGGCAGCGGCCTTTTGCTGCCGCAGGTAGCCACCGAGTGGGGCTGGGACCGCCAAACCTTCCTGAACCAGGTTTGCCAGAAAGCCGGCTTACCAAAATCCGCAGCCCAGGACGAAGATAGCAAAATCTACCGCTTTTCGGCGGAAATCTTCTCAGCGAATGCAGAAGAATTATCTGCAAAACAGGAAAGTCCTTGACAAAACATCTGAACAAAGTCAAACTGTAAAAAACAGTAAAGGAGTACAAGATGAAACTTGATGCAATCTTTAGTCAGATTCGTGAAGTCTTAAAAACTGGTGCCGGAGTGAAATTCTCCTTTGGCGATCCAGTCAGCGTAGGCGATCTATCCATCATTCCAGTAGCCCGGGTGGGATTTGGATTTGGTGGAGGAGGAGGCAGCAGTTCCGGTTCAAAGAAGAAAAAGCAGAAAAAGTCCGGCGAAGATCAAGAGCAAACAAAGCCTGAAGCCGATCTTGATTTTGGCGGCGGTGGCGGCGGCGGCATGAAGACCGATCCTGTGGGCATCTACGCCATCAAAGCAGACCGGATCAGATATTATCCTATCATCACCATCCGCGAGATAGTGGGCATATCTGGCTTTATCATACTGCTGCTCTTTAGAATAGGCAGATTAAGGCGAAAAGCTAAATAAGAAAAGGAAAGCCATGCTAAGCATCTTGAGCCCATCAAATTATGCACCTTTCAATATAGCTCTGGAAGAGTATATATTCACTAATTTCGAACAGAATTGCTTTCTGCTATACATCAATGAGCCCTGCATCATAGTGGGCAGATTCCAAAATACTGTCGCCGAGATAAACTACCAATGGGTGCAGGAACACGAAATCCCCGTGGTCAGACGCCTCACCGGCGGAGGAACGGTGTTTCACGATTTGGGGAATCTGAATTTTAGCTTTTTGATGCAAAACGAAGAAGGGGATACCGGCGGATTTGCCAAATATACCGCTCCCATCCTGGAAGTCCTGAACGATCTTGGCATACCAGCCCGGCTTGAAGGACGCAACGATCTTACCATCAAGGGCTTGAAGTTTTCAGGAAACGCCAAAATGGTACAAAATGGCAAAACCCTCCAGCATGGTACTATTTTGTTCTCTTCACAAGTAGATTCGCTCACTCAAGCCCTGAAGGTAAATCCCATCAAATTCACCGATAAAGCGGTAAAATCGGTAAGAGCACGAGTGACCAATGTGAGCGACCACCTGCTTTCACCTATGAAGATCAACGACTTTCTCGCTCTGGTTCGAAACAAGATTCACAGCCTCTATCCCAGTGCAAAAGACTACTCCCTCACTATTGATGACCGCTCCGAAGTACAAGCTTTGGTAGATAGTAAATACGATACCTGGGAGTGGAACTTTGGCAAAAGCCCGCAATACAACCTGGCAAACGCCATCCGCAGCAAAGGCGGAACCATAGAATTGTATCTGGATGTGTCCCACGGCATCATCACCAATCTGCAAATCTTTGGAGATTTCTTTTCCTCGCGGGATATCAAAGAACTGGAACAGGCTTTTAGCGGTACGCCCCACACCCGGGAATCCGTCCAGGAAATACTGCAATCGATAGATTATCGCTCGTATTTGGGAGAAGTGGACTTGCGTGATTTGGTGAATGGAATGCTATAGGTATAGAGTTTACATAAAAGATGATGGAATAGCATACTCATCAACTTCCGGAGTTTACATGAAAACTGTTCAGAAGACATAAAACATCCCCGTGACGGGTAGAGCTGGATAACAGGCGTCTCGCCTGCTGAGCACGGGACGTGCTCAATTTTCAAGGCCTCTGGCCTTGCTGGATACGAGACGCATCCAATCCAGCAGGCGGGCTATCATGCTCATTGAAGTCCAAACCGGCGCTAAGATCGAGGGAGACATGAAAGTTTATGTAGCCGGTTTTAACTCCAATTCAATCCGTTTGGGTTTCATCCGTCAAAATTGGTGGATAAGGCTGGGCTGGGTTAGCCAGCTTCAACTCTAAACAATCATCTTTCATGTAAACTCCAAACAATCATTTGGGGAGCCAAAACTGGGGCGCCGAACTCCGATTCGGCTGTGGCGGGAGGGATGGTTTGCAGTATTGGTGGACTGGTTTCGCTACGGGGGAATCGGAGCTTTCCTCCCTGAAGCTCCGGGGAGAAGGCCAGGCAATATTCGCTGGCATTCCCCCAAAATATCGAGTCACTCATTTGATAATGAACTTAATGATAGTATCTTAGCTATCATCTATGCCTATGTATTTCAGTTTATACTTTTGGCTGTTAAGATTCATGATTCTAGCATTAATGTCCTTCCAATCCGAGTCCCATCGGGACGGCATTTTAGATAGCAACCTACATCTACACAAGGCTATAGAGTCCTGTAGGGACGGCATTTCAGATAGCAAACACCGACCAGTCCATAATCAGACTCTCGTAAAATGGGGGAATGCCTGGCAATATTCGCACTTGACAATTCCTGCAGTATCGCAGAATTTGGGAGCACTACACAATAATCACGATGAGGATATCCTGGAGCCTACTAAAGATCAGACTCCGGATAGAAAGTACTGGCAAGAAGCTTTGTGGATAATGCCAGGGAAAAAAGGAGAACACAAGATGAGGAATATAACTTTATACCTGCTATGCCTCTTGATGGCTATGCTGATGATGTCCTGCAGCAAAAACAAGATTGAGGATCAGCCTGTACCCGGCGCAGAAACCGTAGAGACCAATGCTGATGCTGCGCAGGGCTCGGTTGCCGCTGATGAATTGCCCGAAAAGCTTCCTGTAGAGTTATCTGGCACTCCCGTCAAGGCGGAGGATCAGAACAACGATATTACTTTTAAGCTATGGGCTTTGATAGACCGGGAAGGTGAAAACACTTTCTTTTCAGGATACAGCATAAATACCGCCCTGGCCATGGTTTACAATGGCTCGGCTGGCAATACCGCCAAGGAAATGGCTGCCGTAATGGGCTATGACTTTGAGCCTGAAAAAGCCCATCCGATTTTGACCAAAATGCAAGCAAAGCTGAACGAAATGAAAGCGGGAGAGCAGGCTGAAGTAAAGGTGGCCAATGCCATTTTTACCGCCAAACAGAGCCAGGATCGGCTTTTGCCCAGATATCTTGATCTGCTCCGGAAAGAGTATCTTGCACCGCAGCACAGCCTGGACTTCAGCCAGGGCCGGGAAACCGCAGATTTCATCAATAAATGGGTGGAAGAGAATACCAATAAACGCATCAAAGACATGGTGACTGCCGAGCAGGTAGAAAGTAGCAACAACGGCCTCTTTCTGGCCAATGCCATCTATTTCAAAGCCGCGTGGGCCCATCAATTTGCCAAATACTCCACCCGTGAAGATACCTTTTACATTAGCTCTGCCATGAGAGAGGAAGAATCCATCCCCATCGACATGATGCAGATCAAAGCCAGCTTCCCTTATGCGCGGCTTGAGGGCTGTCAATTGCTGGAGATGCCTTACAAAGACCCCGAATATGCCATGCTCTTTGTCTTGCCGGATGAGATCGAAGGCTTCACCAAAGACCTGAGTGTAGAGACCCTGCAAAAATGGCAAGATGCGCTCAGCAGACCCATGAAGGTCGAGACCTATATCCCGCGCTTCAAAATGGAGCATAGCCTGGACAAGCTGGCGGAACTCTTTCTCAGCATGGGCATGAGAGACGCCTTCCACCCTGCAAAGGCAGACTTTAGCGGGATCATGAAATACTCGGCCAGCGCCAATCTCTACATCTCGGATATAGCACACAAGGCCTTTTTGGAGATCAAGGAAGAAGGAACAGAGGCCGCAGCAGCCACCGTGGTGGGTATGGCTACCACTTCCATGCCCCCGCCAGAGCCTGAAATGCCTGTATTCAGAGCCGATAAACCCTTCCTCTGCCTGATCCTGCACAAACCGGACAATACCATACTCTTTGCAGGCAAGGTGGTGAAACCGGAGCCGGCTGAGAAGTAAGGCTTGATAGAACGCGGATCGGGCGGATCGAACGGATTTGCGCGGATTTTTTGGGGCTTGGTGTGTTGAGCACAGGGGTTTTGCCACCGAGAACACCGAAGGCACCGAATAGGGGGGATAAGTCCTTTACTATTCGGATTTCTCGGATCATCCGCGGCATCTGCGGTCTTTTAAAAATCTGCGTAAATCTGCGGGAAACTGCAAAAAACCATCCTGCTTTCCCGGCTTATTTCTTCCCCACAGTCGCGATATAGATTACGAACTCCTCACTGCCATCGATCTTGAGAGCTTCGTTCATGGCTTCATCCAGGTAAGCGCCTATCATGCAGGCTCCTGCCGAGACGGCTTCTGCGGCCAGATGCAGATTTTGCCCGATATGCCCGGCATCCAGATAGAGGTAGCGATAGCCGCGTTGGCCATAGCGCCAGCAGGTGCGGTAGGGCACGGCGGTATAGATGAAATTCGCTGCAGAGCTCTGGATCATTTCCTGTCTGAAGCAGCCTTCAAAGATCTGATCTTGAATTTCGGGGCTTTCATCGTAGAGGACAAGGCAGTGTTTGATGGGGTGATAGTAATACAACCCGGGTTTCAGGCCGGTTACTCTGCGGATGTCCACAAAGGTTTCAATGGGGTGGCGGGAGCCGGCGGAAGGCACATTGCGGAGGGTGATCTCCATACGTTCGTTTGATCTGAAATCCCTGGCCCAGGAGCTGCAATACAAAAGGAAGGATAGCTCCTGAAGGCTGAGCGGTTCGTCACTGTACTTTCTGAGGCTGCGTCTTTGCAAAATGGCGTCTTGCAGCGAGGTTTTGCCAAAATCGAGCTTAGCTACTGCGGGCAGGGCAAAGACCTCGCCACTGCGGGCTTTGATGGCATCAGGGCGGGGTGTCCCCTGTTCTTGATCGCTTTTATCGGCATATATGTAGCGGGTGAGGCGGGCAAAGTCCGCTCCGATGGTTTTGGCTTTGGGGCGTTCGGCTTCGATTTCCTCTAAAACCGGACGCAGGGCTTTTTCCATAATCTCGATTTCCTCGAGGCTGAGGCCGGTTTCCTGACGTATTTCCTCGTTTGAATGTCCATGGGTCTTGAAGTATAAATAATCAAAAGTTCTGGGCTGCATTATTTTCCTCCTGGAAGCTGTGTTTATAGCAGATCGTCACGCTGGGCCTGATGCAGTTTTTCCACTATCAGTTTTACCTCTTCAGCGCGGTCTTTGGTAGTAATTAACATAGCATCTTCGGTTTCGATGATGCAGAGATTGTCCACTCCGATCAGAGCGGTGAATTTGGAGCTTTGCACGAAGTTATCACGGGAATCTATAGCCATTATTTCAGAATTTGAGGCATTGCCCTCGCTATCGGCTGGGTTGATCTCGGCCAGGGCTTTGAAGCTGCCCACATCGCTCCAGCCGATCTGAACCGGGATCACGTAGCGCAGCTCGGCTTTTTCCATGATGCCGATATCTATGGGCAGGCGTGGCACTTGCCGGTAAAGCTCGGATACATCGGCGGATCTGCCTTGCTCCTGCCATATCTTTCCGATTTTGGCGCAGATCTCAAAAGCCTGAGGCAGATGAGTCTGAAAAGCATCTGAGATCGCGGCCAGACTCCAGCAAAACATGCCGCTGTTCCAATAAAAGCCACCTTGCTCTATAAAAGAGCTGGCTGTTTTCAGGTCCGGCTTTTCTTTGAACTTCAGCACTCTGAAAACCCCGGGTTCTACCTGTGAACCGGCCTCGATATAACCATAGCCGGTGGCAGGGTAATCCGGAACTATGCCAAAGGTGATCAGAGCGCCGCCACGCGCCGCTTGATGCGCCTTTTTCAGGCTGTTATGAAAGGCCTTGGTATCCTGGATTACATGATCCGCCGGCAGCACCAGCATGGTGGTATCCTCACCGTATAGGGGTTTCAGATACTGAAGGCTGAGGGCGATGCAAGCTGCGGTATTCATGCCGAAAGGCTCGATGATGATGTTGTCTGGGGGCAGCTCGGGCAGATGCTCTGCTACCAGAGCTGCCTGATCTGCTGCGGTAACGATGTAAATCCTGGCGATGGGGATGAGGGGCAGAAGGCGATCTACGGTCAATTGGATCATGGAGCGGTCGCCGGCAATTTTTAAAAACTGCTTGGGATGGTCTTTACGGCTTTGCGGCCAGAATCTGGTTCCGGAGCCTCCGGCCATTATTACTGCAATCATCTTATCCTCCTTAGGACTGGATCAACTAAAGGGTCCATGCCCTCATTGCTCTATAATCTGCGTGTCTTTGGGATAAGTAAAATCCCAGATATTAGCAGCGATGGGGCGGTTTATCACTATATTACTAAAGCTGTAAGTAACTTTATTATCAGAAAGATCAGTATAGCTCAGGCTCTGCACTATACCGCTATGATTATCGATCTTGGCTTCGATTTGCTTGAGCATGGGATCGGATTTTGGCAGCAATCTCACCCAACTATGAGCCTTGTCCTGAGCGGTGATCTTCACCTGGCTTTTATCCCAATACAGCTGCAGGAGCTCCAGGGGGTTCATCTTGTTCGCCTGGGGCAAGATCTCACTGCGATATAGGGTATTGGAGCTGCCGTCAAAAAGCTCGGCTTTGCCAGAGTGGATATACATCCTCTGCAACGAGGGTTTATCAAAGCTCATCAGCATGCGGCCTGCCGAGAAATATATCTTGCCTTCATAGCTGATCTTGCGGTCTATACGGCTAAAGAAATTGACCTGCGTTACAAAGGCCTGAAAGCTGCTGAGGCTGCCATAGCGGCTGTCTAATTTCCGGTACAATTCATCGCTGTTTATGGCCCCGAGCAGGCTGCAAAACATGAGCAATAATACACTAATCTTCTTCATTTAATACTCCCAGACGGATGAGATCATCCCGATTTGCGGTAACGTCGCGGGATTTGCTGCCCAGATGAGGACCCACGACCTGCGCTCGCTCCAAAAGGTCTATCAATCTGCCCGCTCTGGCATAACCTATCTTGAAATGCCTTTGCAGCATGGAGACGGAGGCGGTATTTGAACGCACCACCACCCTGGCGGCTTCGGGGAAAAGCTCATCGTCCCACTCAAAGAAACCTTCATGCTTTTTTTCCAATTCTTCTTGCAGACTAAAATCCTGTCTCGGCTTGGGCTGCCGGGCTAAAAATTCATTCACTTTATCTATCTCAGAATCCGAAACAAAGGCTCCATGGATTCGCTGAGCGCTGGCTTTGCCGGGAGGGAGGAACAACATGTCTCCACTGCCCAAAAGCCGCTCTGCGCCTATCATATCCAAGATCACGCGGCTATCCACGCGGGAGGAAACCTGGAAGGCAATCCGGGCCGAGAAATTCGCTTTGATGATGCCGGTGATGACCTTGATAGAAGGACGCTGTGTGGCCAGCACCAGATGTATCCCCACCGCACGTGCCATCTGTGCCAGACGGGTGATGGGCAGCTCGATGTCCTTGCCGCTGGTCATGATCAGATCGGCAAATTCATCCACCACGATCACTATATAAGGCAGATTTTCCATGTCCTCATCTTCGCTGCTTTTCTCATTGTAACCCAGGATGTCGCGCACTTTGGCTTCCTGCAAAAGCTCATAACGCCGCTCCATCTCTTTCACCGCCCAATACATGGTTTCCAACGCCGTATCGGGGTCTGTGACTACATCTCCGATCAGATGAGGCAGTTCAGCATAACCGGCCAGTTCCACGCGTTTGGGGTCTATCAGGATCAGCCGGAGATCATCCGGGGTGGTGCGCATGATCAGGCTCATGAGGATGGTATTGATACACACGGATTTACCGCTACCGGTAGCACCGGCAATCAAAAGGTGAGGCATGCGGCTGAGGTCTGCCACTATGGGGCGGCCGGAGATGTCTTTGCCCAGGCCAAAAGCCAGCTTGGACTTGCTCTTGTGCATATCTTCACAGAGCAGCAAATCCTTCAGATAGATCATATCGCGGGTGAGATTGGGGATTTCGATGCCGATCAAACCGCGTCCGGGGATGGGAGCCTGAATGCGGATGGATTTGGCCTTGATCGCCAAAGCCAGGTCATCGGCCAGAGAGGCAAATTTGCTCACCTTCACACCCTTGGCGGGTTCCAGCTCGTATTGGGTGATGATGGGGCCGATATTCACGTTGCGCACTTCGGCTTCGATGCCAAATTCGGCGAGTTTATTCTTCAAAATGGAGCTGGTGCTGAGAATCTGGGTCTCAATCTCCTTGCGGTCTTTTTCAGAAAGCTTGACGGGGCTCTCCAGAAAGTCTTCCACCGAGGGCATCTGATAGGGGCGAAAATCGTCTTCATCGGCAATATGCACTTTGGGCTTAGGGCCCTCACTCACTATCTTGGGCTCGGTGCGCTGAACTATGGGAATATCGCGCTCCATATGGTCTGAAATGCTCGGGGCGGGCTCTGTGGGCTTGGGGTCAGCGATGATGGGGTCTTTGTCTATAGTAGGCTTGGAGGGTTTTTCTTTGGGAGTGATCTCACGTGTGAGCAGCCCCAGCCAGTGGCGGATTCGGGAAAGCTCAAAGATGGCCAGCAGAGAAAGCACAATGCTACCTATCAGGATGATCTTTGCGCCGATATCATGGAAAACAGCGGCCAACACCCGGTATAACGCCAGAGGAAGCACACTTTGGGAATAGCCGGGCAATCTGGCAGAAAGCAGAGATTGCAAGAAAAACAGGGCGATGATCAGCAGATAGCCCTTTTGACGCGAGGCTTTGAGCTCCGGATCCACAAAATATTGGAAAGATACGCCTCCGATGATGATAAAACCGATCAGAGATAGCCAGTAGCCAAAGATATAAATGAAGGCATAGCCAAAGAGTATGCCAAAAACTCCGATGGGATTCGCCGTATCCGCACTATGAGAGCCGAACCAGCTGAAGATATTGCCATTTTCGGCTAGGGCCTGCATGTCCCGGCTGATGCTCTGGTAGCCCATCAAAAGCGAGATGATCACAAGCAGCGAAATCAGCGAGATAGCGGCGCTGATAAGCCGTTTCTGAGTGTGGCTGAGGCCGGCGGGCTGCTTCTTAGTTTTCTTTGCGGGTTTTTTCTTTGCCTTCGCCATGATCCTTCCTTATACGCTGAAACGGATATTGAGAATATCGCCGTCCTGCACTATATACTCCTTGCCTTCCAGACGGAATAGTCCCTTTTCTCTAAGATGCTTTTCGCTGCCGTGCAGAGTGAGCGCATCATAGGTGAAACACTCTGCCCGGATAAAGCCGCGGGCGAGGTCACTGTGGATTTTACCGGCGGCGTTTACTGCATTTGTGCCCTTCGGGATGCTCCAGGCGCGCACTTCATCGCTGCCCACCGTGAAAAAGGAGATCAGTCCCAGAAGCTCGTAACAAAGCATGCTGAGCCGGTCTTTGATAGAAAGTTCCATGCCCATATCGGCCAGAAACAGCTCGGTATCCTCTTCGCTGAGGCTGCTGAGCTCCTGCTCAAATTTGCCGGCGATCACTTGGGCCAGAAAGCCGCGTTTGCGGATGGCGCTGAGCGCTTCTTCCTGCTTTTTGAAGCCGCTCTCGCTGGAATTCAAAAGGATCAAAAGCGGCTTTGCGCTAAAGAATTGAAAGCCGCGGATGGCCTTCTCCTCTTCCGGGGGAAAATCCATGTCCCGGATGCTGTTATTGGCCTGCAGCTGCTCCAGGATGCGGTTCAAAGCCTTTTCTTCGATCTGGATAGTGGGGGTTTTGACTCCGCGCTTGTATCCTAAAAGTATCTTTTCCAGACGCTTTTCCACCACCAGCATATCTGCCAGTATCATCTCATCCTCAAAGTGAGAAAGAGTCTTCAGCGGATCTGCCTCGCCGTACAATTCATCCAGCTCTTCATCTTTGAAAACCCGGATGATCAGCACAAAGGCTTCACAGCTCTTGATATCTGGGTAAATGGCGGTTTCAGGATTGTCACTCTCCCGGGCAAAGATGCCAGGGAAGTCATGAAATTCTATATTGGCATAGATAGTCTTTTTGGGCTGATATAGCTCGCTGAGCCATGTGATGCGTTCATCCGTGACCTGGACTATACCGATATTGGCTTCGCTGGCAGCAGGTGAGTATTTATCTACTTCATGATCCGCACCGGTGAGGGCATTAAAAATGGTGGTTTTTCCGCTTTTGGGCGGGCCTATAAGGGCAATCTTCATGTTTTATCTCTACTTGTTTTCGGGCTTGAGGGTTTTGGGATTGGCTTTTGCGCCGCGGCGGCTTTGTATAAGGCTCTGATCTCTATGGCTGAAAGCGGACGCCAGCGGCCTACGGGCAGTTCTTTGATATATAAGGGGCCAAATTGGATGCGCTTCAGGCTCTTGACCTTGGAGCCCACGGCGGCGATCATGAGGCGAATCTGGCGTTTGCGGCCTTCGGATATCACGATCTTCAGGGTCATGCCGGTCTCGCTTTGGGTCTTTACATACACTCCGGCGCTTTGGGTGAGCCCGCCTTCGACCATTACCCCCTGACGCAGTTTCTCTATCGCAGTGCGCGAAAGCTTGGGTTCGACCTGCACTTTATACACCTTCTCCACCTTGTGACTGGGATGGGTAAGCTGCTTGATCAAAACGCCGTCGTTGCAAAAGAGCAGCAGACCCTCGGTATTCTTATCCAGCCTTCCAGCATAAGGCAGATGGGCATATTCATCCGGCAAAAGATCATATACGGTTTTGCGGCTGTATTCATCCTTTTGGGATACTACATAGCCCAGGGGTTTATTTAGCACCAGAAAGAGTTTCTCCTCCGGCATCAGCAGCTTCCCCTGATAGCGAACTTCATCCTGATTGGGATCAATCTGAGAGGCCAGATCGGTGCAGACAGCGCCGTTTATGGATATCTCACCATCGGTGATGAGCTTTTCCACCTTGCGTCTGCTGCCCAGCCCGCAATCCGCCAGAAAGCGGTTCAGCCTCACCTTGTCACCAGGCTTCGAGGCTGTTTTGGATGACTGTTTTGAAGATGCTTGCGAAGATTTCATTTAAGGCTTCCTCTTTGGTCCCGAATCGAGCGGTACTGTCATCGGAAACTTTATATATTTCGGTGATCCTGAGCGAGCTGTTTTCATAGATGACCTCATTTTTTATCAGGTCGGTAAAGCTCAGGTTCAAAACTATTATCAATTGATAATCTTGCACCTGATTGGCGCTGTCATAGCTGTAAATCTTCTCTTCAAAAGAGCTGATTTTACCTTCTAAACTGCAATCTGGATCTTGGGTTACTAATTTTAACCGGCCGTCATTTCGCACGGATAAAGAAAGCCCGTTCAGGGCTTTATCTGCTAACCCAAACTCAGCAGATTGATTCTCAAACGGCTCCACCCGAATTTTTTTTAAATGCGGGTAAGCGTTTGAATAAACTGAATAGTAGCAGCTACCGAGTAGTGCCAATATCAGACTCGCGAAAATAAATCTCTTGACCATTATGCCATATCCTAAAATATCTCGTTTACTTGTCAAGTTAAACCTTGCATCATAGAATAAAAATATTAAAATGCTACCTAAAACAGGAGGTAAATCGATGGCTAAGAAATATATTTCAAAAGCCGAAGCTGCCAAGAAACTGAAGGTTTCAGACCGCGTGATCCAGGAGATGATCAATAGTAAGATCTTCGAAACCAAGATAGTGGGTAAAAACGAGAAAATCGACGAAGATTCTCTGAACGAATGGCTGGAAAACCTAAACGAAAACGAAGAGAAAATGCTGGCTCTAAAGCGTGTAATCTGCCACTTTGAAGAATACATGCGCCCGGATAACATCTTCCTGGATTTTCATGCCGAAAACAAATACGATGCAATCCGCATCCTCAGCGAAAAAGCCAAAGAACTGAAGCTGGTGCGCGACGCCCGCTGGCTGTATGAAGTGGTGGTGGCCCGCGAAGAGCTCATCTCTACCGCGATCGGAAACGGAGTGGCTCTGCTGCACCCCCGTCATCTGCACCCTTCCAAGATCAAAGCGCCATCCATACTCTTCGGTCGCTCCGATGAAGGCGTGGATTTTGACGCTCCGGACAACAAGCCCGTGAACATCTTCTTTATGCTGCTCTTGCACAACGACAAACAGCACCTTTTCTCTCTTTCCTATATCTCCAAGCTGATCATGAACCCCGATGCACTGGAAAGCTTCCTCTCCGCCCAAAGTGAAGAGGATATCCACAAAGCCCTTACCGTGACCATGGAAGACAAAGAAAAATGAGCAAGGTAAGGATTATCATCGGCAGTAAAAGTGATCTTGAGGTCTGTCAGCCAGTCCGCACCGTTTTGGATGACTTCGGTGTAAAGCACGACTTTCATATCAGCAGTGCCCACCGCAATCCGGAGCAGACCATGAAGCTGGCACAAAACGCTGAGGCAGAAGGGTATGGCGTGATTATTGCCTGCGCTGGCATGGCTGCACATCTGCCTGGCGTGATCGCCTCGCATACGAATCTGCCCGTGATCGGCGTGCCCATTCAAAGCGGAGCCCTGGGTGGAATAGACGCCCTGTACTCTATAGTGCAAATGCCGCCCGGAGTACCGGTGGCTACTGTAGCCATAAACGGAGTGAAAAACGCCGCTTTGCTGGCCATCCAGATTCTGGGCACGGCAGATGCAGAGCTAAAGACGAAATTCCGGAAATACAAGCAGAGCCTGAAGGGATAAAGACATATAGCGCAATAAGTAAGCTGCAGTTAATCAGAGTATCCTCAGAGCTTGAGAAGCTGGCGATAGGACGAAGGTCTGATTATCTTGGGCGGCTCAGACTATGCCCACATAACAGGGAAAGTCTCTTAACTCCATCTTATATACCGCCTCGGCTCCCAAATCTGGCCACAGGAATGTTTCACATGAAACAATGCTCTGACTCAGCACCGCGGAGATTCCCCCGATAGCGAGCAGGTACAGTCCCCCTGCCGCCTTGATATCTTGCTGGGTTTCCACCGCTCGCTCGCCCTTGCCTATCATCACCTTCAATCCCGCTTTCAGCATCTCCCGAGTATAAGGGTCCATGCGCGAACTGGTAGTAGGCCCTATCGCCCCACAGACTCTGCCCTCAGCCGCTGGACTGGGGCCACAATAAAACAGCGCTGTCTTGCCGATATCAAAAGGAAGCTTCTCCCCATGCTTCAGCAGTGCAAGCATCCGCTTATGCGCTTCATCTCGCGCTGTATAAACTATGCCGCTGAGCAAAACCTTATCATTCGGATGCAAAGCTCTGATTTCTTCTGTGCTGATCGGAAGGCTGATACGAATCTCTTTCATCTTAAATGATCACCTCACAATGTCGATGCGCATGGCACTGAAGATTCACCGCCACCGGTAAACTGGCGATATGGCAGGGAGCATGCAGGATATGAGTGGCCAGCACCGTGCAGTTTCCCCTAAAACCTTGAACTCCGCAGCCCAGAGTATTGATCCTCTCGGTAATCTGCCTTTCCATTTGATGATACTTGGCAACCGGATGAGCGCGGCCCAGCGGTTCAAACAGCGCCTTCTTAGCCAGCAGGGGAGCGCCTTCAAAATTGCTGCCAATCCCGACCCCCAGGATCAAAGGCGGGCAGGGACGTGAGCCCGCAGCCAATATGCCCTCACATACAAAGTCTATAATGCCATCCGTACCTATCGCCGGACTGAGCATCTTCATAAAACTCATATTCTCCGCCCCTCCGCCTTTTTGGGCGATCAAGAGCCGGATGCGCTCTCCCGCTACGTATTCCACATGAATGATAGCCGGAGTGTTATCGCCGGTATTCTTGCGCTCAAAGAGAGGTTCGCTCACTGTGCTTGCTCTCAAGGGACAATCATGTTGCGCCTGCCTTACCGCAGCATTGATTGCTTCCGGCAGAGACTGCCCCAAGATCTGCACTCCAGTGCCGATTTCTGCCAGAACCACCGTGCTTCCGGTATCCTGACACAGGGGGATCATGCTTTCGGGGGAGGTGCGATGATTCTCCAGGATGCTGCTCAGGACATCTTGGGCCAGTTCATTGCTCTCGCCTTCCAAAGCTTGCTGCAAGGCCTCAGTCACTTTGGGATCGCAGTGATAGGAGACCTCTGTAATGGCCTGATAAACCGCCTGTTGAATCTGCTCGGAGGATATCTTGCGCATCACAGACCTTTCTTGCGTTTGATCAGGTATTTGAGCAAAAGTTCGTTGATATCTTGATTGATAGGCACGGGGTTGTATTCCACTTGCAGCTGATGGCAGGATTCCTTGAGTGCCTTGTAAAAGTTATCGTAACGCTCGCGGTAGTCTTTGCGGATCTGCCAGGGGTTTACGGTAATCTTTTCCCCGCTTTCGCTATCTATAAATTGAGTTTCGCGCTTGAATTCCAGACTTTGCTCTTTGGGATCGTAGATGTGGAAGACTATCAGTTCATGGCGGTGATTACGAAAATGCTTGAAGGCCTGGATGATCTTTTCTTCATCTTCCATAAGGTCCGAGATCAGCACGATGAGGCTGCGTTTCTTGATGCTTTCGGCTATCTGATGCAGAGGGCTGAGTATATCGGTGCTCTCTTCGGGCTCCAGCTGTACCAATCGGCTGAAGATCTGAGCGGTATAAGAGCGGAAAGCCTTTGGGCTGAGGTTTGAAGTAATCTTATTGTTAAAGGTATAAAGCCCCGCGGCATCTTTTTGGGCTATCATCAGCCAGCTCAGCGAGGCCGCCAGACGCTTGGCATAGTCTATCTTAGTGATGTCGCCGGAGCTGTAAAACATCGATTTGCTATGATCCAGCAGGATATAGCAGCGCAGGTTGGTCTCTTCCTCGTAACGCTTTACGTAATACCGCCCCGTGCGCGCCACTATCTTCCAATCCACGTTTTTCAGCGATTCGCCGGGGTTATATTGCCTGTGATCGGCAAATTCCACGCTAAAACCGTGATAAGGGGACTTGTGCAGGCCGATCAGAAAGCCTTCAACTATCTGGCGTGCATTAAGTTGCAAACGGCTCAGCTGAGCCAGATTTTCATCGCTTAGCAGTGCCATCTATTTCTTTTTGGGGTGCCACAAGAGCGCAAAAGGGATGATGATAGTATAGGCAATCATCAGAATTATGGGAGAGATAGTAATCTCGTTCAGGCTCATGATCACATATCCCAGGATCAATACAACGGCGCTGACTATCAGTAAGATGTAATTTGCTTTCCGCAGATGCAGTCTTTCGTCTTCTTTTTTCGACATCAGAACTCCTTTTCATTTATAGCTATTTTGCCGCGGCGATCGCCGCGGTGAATTTTATCACGGTCTGAATTTCATTTACAAGACGGTGAAGAATCTGTCAAACTATTTTTCTCGAATCATGGTAACAATCGTGGATTTGCGAATAAACGGCCATACAGAGCTCTGCACGCGTTTTCTCTTCAGGCTGGACTATGGACTCCAAAATTGTGATTTCCGCCTCAATTTTGCGTCCTAAGAGCTTCATAAAATGAGGGACAAACTCCATATCCCCATACCAGGCGACTAAATCCCGGTTACTATCATCTATCTTCTGGCCATCAATTGTAAGATATTTGATGCAGACCGGCAGAATCGTGCAATTTGCATCCAAAGCAATCTGAAATAACGAACGTTTAAATTCCCGGACCGTGCTTCCATCTGTAGAAGTAGCTTCCGGAAAAAGCAGCACTTTGAAGCCCTGCCGGATGGCCCTGCTGAAATTCTCGATTTCCTTTTTTAAGCTCACCGGTTGTTTGCGGTTTGTATATAGCGAGCCGCCCAGCCGGGTTACGCTGCCCAAAAAGGGATTGTTGCCCATCTCCACGGAGGTGATAAATACTAGCTCTTCGATGCTGGCCAGCACTATAATATCCGTATAGGAAACGTGGTTTGAGACCATCAGATAGGCGGAATCTTTTAAAGCTGCCAGCCGCTCGGGATGGTTCACCTTGAGTTTTATGCCAAAGGCTTTGAGGAGTTTTTTACAGAGGTGATTGTTATGGCGAACCTGGCGTTGACGCTTCAAAGTAGGGTCTTTGGTACTCAGCACTATCCACCAGCCCGTGATAAAAAATGAGCTGAGCAAGCTAAAGTGATGTAAAAAAACGCGGATGCGGTTCACGGCTATAGATCAGCTATCTCTGGGTTTGCGGATACGCTGCTTTTGCATGCTGCTTACATCCAGCAGAGTCAGAAAGTCTATGCATTTGAAGTTTTTATCCAGAGCGGGAGAGCCGTGCACCTTAGCGCCCACCTTGAGGTATGAAGCCAGCAGCGAGGGGATCATGTCTTTGATTTGGACAGTGGTGAGGATTTCCTGCGGAGGCCGGGTTCGAAGCTGACGTTTCATGCCGGGAACCTGGAATTTCCTTTTGGGGCGGACCCGAAATTCGTGGCTGAGATGGCCATGCTGGTTCAGGTATTGGTAGATTTTATTTATTTCAGCGCGGTCTATGGTCTTGATGCTGGAGCAGCCGAAGAGGTAATTTGTATCGCTGGCTTCGATGTAAGCCGTGATGCCTTCCCAGAGCAGCGCAATGGTCACTCCGTTCCGAAAATCCGGATGCACACAGGCCCGCCCGAGCTCCAGCTTGGTTCCCGGCAGCTTTTTGATATGTTTCATGTGAAACTCTTTGGCCGTGTACCATTTTTTGGTAAACAGGGAGGATTGCAAACGGTATGTGCCTATCATCTTGTTAGTCCTTTTATCGATGATGATCAGATGGTCGCAAAGCTTATCAAATCTATCTTTGTCCAGCCCGGAACGCCGGCGCTTCTTGAGCAATTCGTCCAAAAAGATGTCATGCCGCAATTTCAGAGCTGTGTATAGCTCCTCTCTCGAATCTGCAGTTTTGACGATGAAGTTCTTCTTCTCGATCCTTATCGGAATATGAGCGCTGAAGTTCTTCATCCTGCTTTTGCCGAGTATATTTATTATCGCAGCTATGTTGGTCTTTGGATTCATCGAAAACATCTTTGAGCTTTACCTCGTTTACAAATTTCTCTATCCATCACTTTCCCTTGCAGTGGCATAATCTGTCAAGCGGAAAGTGGATTCAGGCATTCCCCCATTTTACGAGAGTCTGATTATGAACTGGTCGGTATTTGCTATCTGAAACGCCGTCCCTACAGGACTCTATAACCTTGTGTAGCTGTAGTTTGCTATCTAAAATGCCGTCCCGATGGGACTCGGATTAGGAGGACATTAGTGCTGGAATCATGAATCTTAACTGCCAAAAGTATAAACTGAAATACATAGGCATAGATGATAGCTAAGATACTATCATTAAGTTCATTATCAAAAGAGTGACTCAATATTTTGGGGGAATGCCAGGAAAGTGGATTTTGGCGTTTTAGCCACTTGTTGGTACTATAGAACGCAGATCGGATCGATTGAACGGATTATGACGATTTTTGATAGAACGCGGATCGGGCGGATCGGGCGGATATGCAGCATTTGAGAGGGGATTTTTCGTAGCTGGAGCTGAGAATAGAACGCAGATCGGATCGATTGAACGGATTATGACGATTTTTGATGGAACGCGGATCGGGCAGATCGGGCGGATATGCGCGGATTTGAGGGGCAATTTACTTGCGTACACTGGCTCTTTTGAGGATACACTATTTGAAAGACATTAGATATACCGATAA
>Ga0265293_10003384_pt1 | contig 29664 bp, 24 predicted proteins | sample Munlanlewell138R_FD_192505 | JGI IMG/M metagenome (GOLD analysis project Ga0265293, IMG submission 192505) | Leachate microbial communities from a municipal landfill in Southern Ontario, Canada - Leachate well 138R | ecosystem: Engineered > Solid waste > Landfill > Unclassified | place: Canada... | reverse complement strand
GTAAACTTGGCGAAACTCATGATGGTCAAGCTACAATGGATTTTATGAAACAAGAGCAAGAGCGTGGAATTACCATAGCTTCGGCTGCTGTAACTTGCAAGTGGAATGATTATCAAATTAATTTAATAGATACTCCGGGGCATATTGACTTTACAGTTGAGGTAGAACGCTCTTTGAGGGTTATTGATGGTATGATAGCTGTTTTTTGTGCTGTTGGTGGAGTAGAACCTCAAAGCGAAACTGTTTGGAATCAAGCAGATAGATACAAAGTGCCTAGAATTGCTTTTATAAATAAATTAGACAGAACAGGGGCAAATTTTAAAGAAGTACTTAGACAAATGAATAAGTATTTAGATGCTAATGCTCTGCCTTTGCAATTACCTATGGGGATTGAAGACAGTTTTATTGGCACAATAGATTTAGTAAATAAAATAGCTTATACTTTTGAAAATAATATTAGAAAAGAAAATCCAATTCCTGCGGAATATCTTGAAAATGTTGACGAAGCTAGAAACTTTATTATAGAAAAATTAGCAGATTTTGATGATGAAATAGCAGAATTGTTTTTAGATGAACAAGAAGTTTCTGCTAATTTGATTATGAAAGCTACACGCAAAGCTAGTTTAAATATGTTGATAACTCCTGTTTTTTGTGGTGCAGCTTATAAAAATATCGGCATTCAATTGTTGCTTGATGCTGTAGTTGATTATCTGCCTTCACCAACAGATATTAGTGCAATTGTTGGTAATTCTGTTAGTGATACCGAAAAAACTCATACGCGTATTCCTTCTCCAAACGAAGTTTTTGCTGCTTTAGCTTTTAAACTTATTAACGACCCGTATGTGGGTCAGCAAACTTTTATCCGTATTTTTTCAGGAAAATTAACAAGTGGAATGCAAGTTTATAATTCTTCAAAACAAAAATATGAAAGAATAGGCAGAATTTTTAGAATAAAAGCCAAAGAAAGAGAGGAAATTAAAGAAGCAGGACCTGGAGAAATTGTTGCTTTAGTGCAATTAAAACACACCAAAACAGGCGATACTTTATGCGATGGGGAAAATCCTATTATTTTGGAAAATATTCATATCCCAATGTCAGTAATAGAATTAAAAATTCAAGCAAAATCAAATAAAGAAAAAGATAAACTTGGTGAGGCTCTAGCTAAATTAGTTAATGAAGACCCGTCTTTTAAAGCTCGTTATGATTCAGAAACAGAAGAAACAATAATAGCAGGAATGGGAGAACTTCATCTTGAGATTATGATAGAAAGACTAAAAGAAGAATTTAAATTAGATGTAGAAATTGGAGAGCCTTCTGTTGCATACCGCGAAACTATCACCGAAGCAGTAGAATCTAATTATAAACATGTAAAACAAAGTGGTGGTAAAGGTCAGTTTGCTCATACAGTTATGAGAATAGAACCTTACAAAGAAGATGAATATGAATATGTTGATATGATTAAAGGCGGAGTTATTCCTAACGAATATATTCCATCTGTGGATAAAGGAGTTAGAAAAGCTATTGATAAAGGTGTTCTAGCCGGTTTTCCAATTGTAAACGTAAAAGTTGTTTTAGTGGACGGAAGCTACCACCCTGTTGATTCTTCAGATATGGCTTTTCAAATATGTGGTGAAATATGTTTTAAACAAGGTTTTCAAAAAGCTAAACCAATTTTACTAGAACCAATAATGAAAATTGAAGTAAATACTCCAGATGAATATATAGGCGATATTGTGGGTAATTTGAATAGAAAAAGAGCTAAGGTGGAATCTATGAGAAGATATAGAAAAGGTTCGCAAAAAATTACTGCCCTTGTGCCTTTAATGGAAATGTTTGCATATACTACACAACTTAGAAATATTAGCTCAGGTAGAGCAAATTATTCTATGGAATTTTATAATTACTCTGCCTTGCCCTCAGGCGTACAAGAAGAGGTTTTAAAGAAAATTAAAGAAAATTAAAATGGATATTTTAGGAAAAAATGTAAAATTAAAAATTGCCGAAGTAAAAGCTGATATTATAATTTTTGAAACAGAAGATTTTGGAGAAATACAGGCTGAAAATAATGACTTAATTATTAAATATAAAAAAGATCAAGAGGTAGAGGTCTTTATTTATCCCGAAAATGAAAATACTGTTAAAGCTTTTATTGGCAGTGCTTATGCACAAGTAAACGAATTTGCAAGATTAAAAGTTGTAGCAATTACCCAACATGGAGTTTTTATGGATTTTGGGCTTGAAAAAGATATTTTTTGCCCTTTTGCAGAACAAAAAACTAAAATGGAAATAAATAAATATTATACAGTTTTTATTTATTTAGACAAAAAAACAAACAGACTTGTAGCATCAGCAAAAATAGAAAAGTTTATAAGTGAACAAGTGCCGGATTTAGCTGAAAATGACGAAGTTAGTATTATTATTATAAATAAATCTCCTTTGGGATACAATGCAATTGTTGAAAATAAATACCAAGGATTATTATATAGTAACGAAGTTTTTGGAGAACTTAAACAAGGAGAAACAACAAAAGCTATAATTAAAAAAATTAGAGAAGACAATAAAATAGATTTACGTTTATTTAAAAATGATGCCTCTGATATTTCAAAATTTGAACAACAAATAATTGAATATTTAAAAAAACATGATGGCAAAATGAATATTAACGATAAATCAGAGCCAGAAGAAATTTATAGAACTTTTGGTATTTCTAAAAAGAATTTCAAAAAAGCACTTGGAGCTTTATATAGAAAAAATATTATAGATTTAAAAGACAGACTAGTAAAGTTGTTAGACAACAATTAATATTCAGTTTTTTCAAAAAAACAACAAATTATTTGTTTATTTCAAAATTTATTTATATTTTTGTAAAAATTAAGCATTATGTTTATTGTTTATCTAAATTTTATTTTATGAATATTTTTATTGCAAATTTACATCCTTCTACTAAGAAAGAAGATTTAGAATTATTATTTTCAAAGTTCGGAAATGTTATTTCCGCAAAAGTCATTTTTGACAAACAAACCGGAAATTCAAAACGCTATGGTTTTGTTGAGTTTAATACCCAAGACGAAGTTGATGAAGCTGTAAAACAACTTAACGATACTGAATTTCAAGGAAACAAAATTATAGTGAAAGTATCAGAACCTAAACCAAAAAATTAATAGTTAAGTTTTATTATTGGCATGTCCTGAAATAGGTTTACACCTTAAAGTGGAAAGTCTGTAAAGTCGAAAGTGCTTCTCGCATTTCGCTACGCTCAAAACTCGAAGATAGCAACCACGAATTGCACGAATTTACACGAATTTTTGCTTCTCGCATTTCGCTTGTATATAATAATCCAAAACTGTCCACCTATTAAGAGTTAAAAATTGAAAGTGAAAAGTTAAAAGTGCTTCTCGCATTTCGCCCACTAACAACTAAATACTAACCACTATTAACCACTAACCACTTTTTAATTTTTTGGGTTAACTTATTTAATAAGTTGAACAGAAGTTTTGAAGACTAAGCCATTCTTAATTCTCAATCCTTAGTTATTTTTCGTCCAACAATATTACCTGACACTGACCAATGCGAAAAACTTGAACCTTGGTCCTCACCTTGGTTAATTATAACTTTTATGCTATGTTTTCCAGGTTTTAAATTAGTCAAAGGAATATATTCAGGATTAGTGAGAGTTCCGGGGCACCAATTAGAGCGACTTAAATCACTACTAGACATTCCATTTGAAAAATTACCTGATGCAGGATTTAAAAATCTGTAACTTGCACAGTCAAAACGCCAAGGTATAAAATTATAAACCTCCTCGTCATCAATAAAAATTGTATTTCGTTTTGGCAAGAACTCATCTCCCTCACCCCAACCTCCATGACCAGTTGAAGTGTATAATAAAATTGGATTTTCCAAATTTTCAGGAATTATAAATTCACTAATCAAAGTATCTGATTTAAAAAATTTACCATAATTTTGACCTGACATTTCTAAAATATTTACAGTATTAAAAAGCGGTAAAATAAATTTTTCAGTATTTTCTTCAAATTCTTCAAAGCTAGGGTAAAAATTTAATTTTAAATTCACAATATGTCCACCTTTATCATAATTACCAATAAATACGCCTATCCAAACATTTTCTTCTTCGGGAATAAGATTTGTGATTTCTTGTTTGTAAGTTACTTTTTCTGACCAAGGATAATTATTGATTTTTCGTAAATCATTAAAATGTCCAGCACCAAAAGAAGTAAAAAAACGCATTAATTCTATTTGTGGAAAAAAATCATGCTTAGCAATCATTCCTTGATATTTTTCACCTAATTTATCTTTAAAAATAGGCAAATCGGATTTATCTCCAAAAACAGCTTTTAACATAGGAAAAAAATCAGCATTATCGGGCAAAATAAAAACTGAACCAGTTCTATCATAAGCATCTCCATTTGATTTTACATCTAATTCAGCAAAGCAATAATAATTTTTAAGAGATTGGTCAATTTTAACTTTCTTTAAAACTATTCCACCATTAGATAAATGGTAAACATGATTAGATTTTGCATCTTTTATATCGATTTTTGCAATATCTGTATCAAAATTAATTTGTTCATTTTCAAAAATATTTATTCTTGTAAAACGAGATAATATCAGTTTTTCTTCAAACTCTGAGTCGGAAATTTTAACAGAATTATCGTATTCATACTTAGGCAATTCTGCTTTTTTAAGTTTTTTAATTTCAGAAGCAATAATTTCTCTGTTTCCATTAATAACAATTTTTAAAACCAAAGATTTCTCATCCGGAATAAAAGCAGAATAAGGGCTACCATATGCAACTGCGGTATTTGTAAACCAAACTTCAATTTTATTTGAAAATGAATAATAAACAGCTAATTTGCAATTATAACCAAGAATTTTTTCAGAAGAATTTTCTATTTTCTCAGGCTTAGAAAGTTCTGTAAAAGAAATTGAATTACGATATAAACAATTTTCAATTTCCATTATTTTTGAATTTTCTTTTTTATTGAAATCTATAAACTGTTGAATTTTATCAGTTTGTGAAGATAGATAAACAATATTATTGTCAAAAAACATAGAAAAATCTCCTTTTTCTTGATATTTACCATTGGAATAGCTTTTGTAATTAATCTGATAAGTTTGAGAAAAGCTAAATAAAGATACTAACACAAAAAGCGTTAGAAAAGTTTGTTTTAACATATTTAAGTAGTTTTTTTTATTTTTCTTTACTAAGTATTAAAGCCCTAATAACTAAGAATATACCAGTTAAAATTGCAGGAATACTTAAAATTTGTCCCATATTTATTTTCATAGAATCTTCAAATGCTACTTGATTTTCTTTAAGAAATTCAATAAAAAATCTAGCAGTAAAAACCATTATTAAGAAAACTCCCAACAAAAATCCTTTAGCATTTCTAAATCTTTCTGTTTTATATAATCTCATTAAAATTATTGATGTGATAATATAAAAAAATGCTTCATACAATTGAGTTGGATGACTTGCCTGAGTATCGCCATTGCGAACAAAAACAAAACCCCAAGCTAAATCTGTAGAATGTCCATAAATTTCAGAATTAAATAAATTTCCCAATCTTATTAAAGCACCTGCAAAACCAGTAGGTACAGCAACTCTATCAATTAACCAAAAGAAAGATTTTTTTGTTGTTTTTCTATAATAAATTAAAAGGGCAATAATTATTCCTATAGCTCCGCCATGACTTGCAAGTCCTTGATAACCAATAAATTCAAATTCAGGATGAAAACTAACCGGTAAAAGTATTTCCAATAAATTTTTGGAATAATATGACCAATCATAAAATATACAATGTCCTAATCGAGCACCTAATAAACCGCCAACTACAACCCAAATAGTTAAACTATCTAATTCAGCAACAGGCACTCCTTCTTGTTTATAATATTTTTTTATAATTAAATAACTTACAATAAAACCTAAGGCAAAAAATAAACTATAAGCTCTAATTTGAATACTTCCTATTTCAATAAGCGTGGGACCGATATCCCAAATAATATAATTTATCATTTTAAAATATTTTTCACAAAAGTAATATCTTAATTGAAAAATTAAAAAAGAAATTTAAGTTTTTAAAAGGCAGATTAGTAAGTTTCAGCGATTTTGCTTTATATAGCTGATATTTCAAGTAATTCTTCCAAATAATGATACTTAATCCCAAACGTAGTTTTAATTTCATGAATTTCTTGCAAAATCAGTTCTTTGTTTATTGATTTCTCATTTTTTTCAGCAATTATCATAATATTTTTATGAGTATGTGCATCAGCAATAAATTCTATAGTTTTTGTTGAATAGCCAAAATATTGAAGAATTAAATTTCTTATTCCATCTGTTAATAACTCTGCTTGTCTCTCTAAAAAAATACCGTGCTTTAAAATTGGACTTAAAATATTTTTCACCTTAGAAGCTTCCATTTCTTGCCGAATTTGATGTTGACAGCATGGAGCCAAAACTATTAAATCTGCATTAGCTTTTATTCCTTTTACAATTGCATCGTCTGTTGCTGTATCGCAAGCATGTAAAGCTATTAAAATATCTAATTCCTGAATTTCAATTTTATTAATTTCGCCTTGTATGAATTTTAGATTTTCAAATCCTGACTGATTTGCAATTTTATTTGATTTTTCAACCAAATCTGAACGAAATTCAATACCTGTTATTTCACAATTTACTTTTAATTCGTTTATTAAATAATCATATAAAGCAAAAGTCAAATAACCTTTTCCTGAACCCATATCAGCAATTTTAAGAACTTTATTTTTTTCAAAATTTTTAAGTTTGGGACTTAAAATCTCAATATAATGATTTATTTGTTTGAATTTATTTTGGGATTTAGCCGAAACTTTTCCAGTTTTATCCGTAATTCCAAGTAAATTCAAATATTTTTTATGCAAACCAAGTGATAAATTTCTGTTTTTTGCTTTATCATGATTTAAAGAAGGTAAGATTTTAATACTTGCTTCAAAGCTTTTTAGCATTAATTTGTTTTTTCCTCTTAATTCAAGTAAATAATCAGAGTTTAAAGTAAATAAATTTGCAATTTTAAATTCATCAACTATTATTTTTTCAAGAATATCAATACTTTGCTCTAAACTATGGTTTTTTGTTATGTCTTTTGATTTATAACGATAAACAAAATTTATTTTCTTTTCTTTTTTTATTAAAATTGGTTTTAAATAAATGTTTTTAAGATTTTCCTCTTCTCCAAAATATGCTGATAAACTTAGTTTTACAAAGGAATTATTATTAAAACTATCTTTTACTATATCTATAAACTCTTGCTTAAAATTTTGCCTCATTTGTAGTAATATTATTTTTCACAAAGTTAGAAAAACTATATTAAAATAAGATTTTTGGATTAAAATTGTCAAGAGTTCAGATTCAAAAAAAGCCGATTAAAATTTTTAACCGGCTTTTTGATTTTATTCTTTATTTTTCTTCTTTTCTAATGGCAAAACTCCGGCCATTTCGCCTATAATATTCACTAAGTCGCTTCCCTCAGGAATAACAATTTTAGAATTTTCTTTAAGTGAACTTTCGAGAGTTTCTAATTTTTTGAGAAGTTGTGCATTTCCAACAAAATATTTATCAGCAGCTTCATTAACTAATCTAATAGCTTCGGCTTGACCTTCAGCGTGTAAAATTTTTGATTGTTTTACACCTTCGGCTTCTTTAATTTTAGCACGTTTTGTACCATCAGCAGAAGTTTCGGCAGCAGTAGCAAAGTCAACAGCAGCAATTTTTTCATTTTCAGCTTTTACAACTTTATTCATTGTTTCTTGCACATCACGTGGTGGATCAATTTGTTTTAATTCTGTTCTTACAATATCAATTCCCCAAGATATGGTTTCATCGCATAAAGTTTTATGCAATTCTGCATTAATTTTACCTCTTTCGCTATTAGCCGATTTTAGCGTAAGCGTACCTATAATATTTCTTAAAGTTGTACGAGCTAGATTAACAATTTGCCATTGATAATTATTTACGTTGTACTGCGAGCTTTTTACACTTTCTTCATCATTATTTACTTTAAAATAAACTTGCGCATCAACACTTGCGTTAAGATTGTCATTAGTAATAATTTCTTGGGGTTGTGCATCAACCATTTGTTCTGTAATATTTACCCTATACATTTTATCAATTCCGGGAATAATCCAATGAAATCCGGGATTTGCAAATTTTTTATACCTACCTAATCTTTCGATAAGTCCTCTGTGAGTTGGTCTTACAATTTTTATCCCTGCAATAAGAAATAATAATAGAACAGCACCAATAACAAAATAAAGTTGAGTTTCCATATTTTTAAAATTTTTAATTTATAATTTTACAAAGTTAAGTTTTTTTTTGTAATAAGGTTTAAGAAATTATTAAAATTTATTATTAAACAAAAAAAGCCCATTATTATGAGCTTTTTGCGGACTGGACGGGACTCGAACCCGCGGCCCCCGGCGTGACAGGCCGGTATTCTAACCAACTGAACTACCAATCCTTAAATCGGGTGCAAATATAAAACAGATATTTATATCCACCAAATAATATTCAGGTTTTTTTTATCTTTTTTAAACTTATGGTTTATCTTATTAAAATTCAACAACTTATATTAAATTAAAACTTGATTAAAAGTAAATTGCTTTGTTAAGTAAATAAATATTTTTGTTAATAAATATTTAAGTGTTCACAACTTTATGTATAAAATACGGTTTAATAATATTTTGTAACAAAAATTGTATTATACTTGCGACCAAAATATTTTGAATGAACGCGAACTTACAATTAAATATTCCTTCTTTTTTAAATAATTCATTTTCAAAATTTGGGAACAAGCCTTTTCTTGGGTTTTCTGACGAAAAAGCACTTAGCTATTCAGAAGTAAAAACTCAAATAGATAATATTATTTATAATTTAGAAAAAATTGGTGTAAAAAAGGAAAGCAAAATCGCAATATTATCTAATAATATGCCTAATTGGGCAATAATTTATTTTGCAAGTGTTAGTATGGGTGCTGTTTTGGTGCCAATATTACCGGATTTTAGCAAAGAGGAAATTAAGAATATTTTACAACATTCTGAGGCAAAAATTTTATTTGTTTCAGAAGTTTTAAAAAATAAAGTTGAAGAAATTGAAACAGATTTTCTTGAAACTATTTATAAAACTAATGATTTTTCTTTAATTCGAGGAGATATTCATTTTAATTTGGACAAAGCTTATCTTAGTTCCACAAATTATTATGTTGATGAAGAAGATTTAGCATTATTAATATATACTTCGGGAACTACAGGTCAATCTAAAGGAGTTATGTTAACTCATAAAAATATTTGCTTTAACGCAAGGCAAAGTGGAATTTTAATGCCTATTTTTGAAACTGATAAATTCTTATCTTTTTTACCCCTATCCCACGCATACGAAAACACTTTAGGTTTGATTTTACCAATGTTAAATGGTGCATCTATTTATTATTTGCGAAAATTACCCACTCCTGCAGTTTTAATTCCTGCAATGCAAGAGGTAAAACCGAGTATAATGTTGTCTGTTCCACTGATTATAGAAAAAATCTATAAAAATAAAATTTTACCAAGTTTTAATTCAAAGCTTATAACAAGACTAATTTATAAAATTCCTATATTTAGAAAAATTTTAAATTCTGTTGCAGGTAGAAAATTAATGCAACAATTTGGTGGAAATTTACGATTTTTCGGTATTGGAGGGGCTAAATTAGATTCAGTTGTAGAAAAATTTTTAATTGAAGCTAAATTTCCTTATGCTATTGGCTACGGCTTAACAGAAACTTCTCCTTTAGTTGCAGGCCTAACTCCAGACACAATAAAATTAAACTCTACTGGACCAAAAATTCAAGGAATTGAAGTAAAACTTCATGATATTAATCCAAAAACTAATCAAGGAGAAATTTGGGTTAAAGGCGATTCGGTAATGAAAGGATATTATAAAGATATTGAAGCTACAAACCAAGTTTTAACAAAAGAGGGTTGGTTTAAAACCGGAGATATTGCAAAAATTGATAAAAATGGATATGTTTTTATAAAAGGCAGAATTAAAAATGTTATTATTGGCTCAAGTGGAGAAAATATATATCCTGAAGAAATTGAAAGCGTTATTAATAATTTTGAATTTGTTATAGAATCAGTTGTGCTTGAAGAAAAAGGGCGTTTAGTTGCTTTGGTTCATCTTAATATGGAAGATGTGGAAGCGAAATACAAAAATTTTAAAGAAGATATTAATTTAAAAATAGAAGAAATTAAAGCAAACTTATTAATTTATATAAATTCTAAAGTTAATAAAGTTTCTGCGATAAAAACGATAAATATCCAAAAAACTCCTTTTGAAAAAACTCCTACTCAAAAAATAAAAAGATATTTATATAGCAAATATCAAAAATAAAGTTTTAAAAATAAAGCAGATTTAAAATTATTTTTTACTTTTGCAGCCTTATTTTTTTTAATGGAAGATATTAGAAACATTGCTATTATAGCACACGTTGACCACGGGAAAACCACTTTAGTTGACAGAATATTACATCAAGTAAAACTTTTTAGAGATAATCAAAACCCTGGAGAATTATTATTAGACAATAATGAGTTAGAAAGGGAAAGAGGAATAACTATTTTATCAAAAAACGTTTCGGTAAGATATAAAGGTGTTAAAATTAATATAATTGACACGCCAGGACATAGCGATTTTGGTGGTGAAGTTGAAAGAGTGCTTAATATGGCGGACGGAGTTTTGTTGATTGTAGATGCTTTCGAAGGTCCAATGCCACAAACAAGATTCGTTTTACAAAAAGCAATAGAATTAGGCTTGAAACCAATAGTTGTTATAAATAAAGTCGATAAAGCAAATTGCAATCCTGAACTTACAAACGAAAAAGTTTTTGATTTAATGTATAGCTTAGACGCAAATGAAGAACAGCTTGAATTTCCAACGGTTTATGGCTCTGCAAAGCAATCATGGATGGCCAGCGATTGGAAAAATCCAACTAATGATATAAGCTATTTATTAGACGTAATTATTGACACAATAAAAATGCCAAAATATCCTGTTGGTAGCTTGCAGATGAGAATTACAAGTTTAGATTATTCCTCATATACAGGAAGAATTGCTATTGGTAAAATTTCTAGAGGCGAATTAAGAGCCGGAGATAAAGTTTCAATAATTAAAGCAGATTCTAGCATTAGTAAAGCAATAATAAAGGAAATTTATCTTTTTGAAGGACTAGCAAAAGAAAAAACAAAAGCAAGTGTGCAAACAGGCGAAATTTGTGCAATTTTAGGTTTAGAAAATTTTGATATTGGAGATACAATTTGTAGTTTTATAGACCCCGAAGCCTTAGAACCTATAAAACTTGATGAACCAACTATGAGTATGCTTTTTGCAAGTAATAATTCTCCATTTTTTGGTAAAGAAGGTAAATTTGTTACTTCGCGACAGTTAAGAGATAGATTATTTAAAGAAACTGAAAAAAACCTTGCCTTAAGAGTTGAAGAAACAAACTCGGCTGACAAATTCATGGTTTATGGAAGAGGTATTTTACATTTATCAATACTTGTAGAAACAATGAGACGCGAAGGCTTTGAACTACAACTAGGGCAACCACAAGTTATTATTAAAGAAATTAATGGACAAAAATGCGAACCAGTTGAACATCTTACAATTCAAGTGCCAGATAGCTTTTCAGGGAAAGTTATTGAAATTGTTACTTTGCGTAAAGGCGAAATTTTAAATATAGAAGTAAAAAATAATAGAGCAGTTTTAGATTTTGTCATCTCATCGCGTGCTTTAATAGGAATTAGAAATATTATTTTAACTGCAACCGAAGGCGAGGCAGTTATTGCACATAGATTTCAAGGTTTTGAAGTTTGGAAAGGTGATTTAGGAATTAAAAGAAACGGATCTTTAATTAGCATAGAAACTGGAACTGCTATTCCCTATTCTATTGATAAATTACAAGACAGAGGAAAATTCTTTATTTACCCTGGTGAAGATATTTATGAAGGACAAATTATTGGTGAAAATACAAGATATGATGATATAGGTATTAATGTTACAAAAACAAAAAAACTAACTAATGTCAGAGCGGCAGGTTCAGATGAAAAAGTTGCAATTGCTCCTCCTGTAAAATTTTCTTTAGAAGAAGCTATGGAATATATTGCTGATGATGAATTGATTGAAATTACTCCAAAATCTATGAGATTAAGAAAAATTTTACTTAAAGAAGTTGAAAGAAAAAGAAATATTAAAATTAGCTAAAATTTAATTTTTATCCTTAACTTCCTCGTAAGCAATTATTAACCTAAGTTCGTTATAATTAAATTCATAATTTGAGTTTTCTACTAAATCACGTAAACTACGTTTTTCTTCTCGCTGAATAAAGTCCATAATTTTATCAAGTCTTTCCTGCTCAATGAGTTCTGTAATTTCTAATTCGCCTTTTAAAACATAATGAGCTAAATGTCCAAAAATTGTTGATATTACAAAAGCTCTTTCTTCTGCAATTTCTTCTATAGTTTTACCTTGCTTAAACAATTCAAAACTAATTGCTTTCGTGTCTTTTTTAGTTTCTTTAATTAATTTTTCTTGCTGGGATTTTTTTGCTTTCTTTTTTGAAACATGTTCTTCAATTTTTGGTTTTTCCCTTATTATATTGTTTTCTTCACAATATTCATCAATTATATCAAGAATATCATCTCCAAATTGTTTAATTTTTACTTTTCCAAGACCTTTAATCTTAGCAAGTTCAGCATAGTTTTGAGGTAATTTTTCTACTAATTCTTGCAAGGTTTTATATGGTAAAATTTTATAAACATCAATTCCTAAATCTTCGGCTAAAGATTTTCGCCAAGCGTTTAATTCTGCAAATAGATTTCTATTATTAGTATTTGATGAGTAAATTGTTTTTCTATTAAATTTTGGTTTAAAATCAATTTCAGTATCTGATAAAGTCCGTAAATATTTTAAAGTTTCAAATTTTTTAATTGCAACTTGCATTAGCGCAGACTTTAAACTAAGTTCAAGTTCTAATTTTTCTATAGCCTTGTCCATTTCGTTGTTCACATCTTTATTGTCGCAATCAAAATATGAGTTTGTAAATTTTGAAATAAAAATTGAATTAAATTTTTCTATATAATATTTAGAAGCTTTAGAAACTCTATCAAGAATTTGTTCTGAACTTTCTGGCAATTCATTAGTATTAAACAAATATTTTAATTGTTGAATAAACTTATCGTTTACATCAAAAATTTGGTTTTGTGCTTCCGCTGTCATTTCATCAAACATTTTGACAAAACCTTCTCCAAATCTTAAAATATTTTCATTATAAATTTTTCTAACAGTATAATACCTTTTTTTAAGATTTAAAAAGTCAAATTGTTCTAATATTAAATTTTGTTGATAAATTAGTTTTGAATTTTGTAAGTTTTCAATATTTGGTGCATTTTCGCTGGCATTTTTATTAAATTTTGAAATTGTAGAATCTGTTTTTATTGCTGAATTTGGAATTTTTGAAATTAATACCAAGCCTTCTAAAGATTTACAACGGCTCAAGGCCACATAAACTTGCCCAAAAGCAAAAGCAGCATTTACGTCAATAATTGCTTTTTCGAAAGTAAGCCCCTGACTTTTATGAACAGTTATAGCCCAAGCTAATTTTAAGGGATATTGCTCAAAACTGCCCACAACTTCTTCTTCAATTTCTTTGGTTTCCCTATTTAAAATATATCTAACATTTTCCCAAATTTCTGTTTTTACATAAATTTCTTCTTGATTTTCACATTCAACAACAATTGAATCATTATCAAATTTTGTAACACTACCAATTTTTCCGTTATAATATAATTTTTCATATGATGAATCGTTTTTAACAAACATTACTTGTGCTCCAACTTTAAGTTCTAATTTATTTTCAGTTGGATACATATATTCAGGAAAATCATTTTTTACTTTTGCGGTAAATTTTTTATATCTAAGTTGTATTTGAGCTAATTTTTTATCATTAATTTCTTGTGCAAAAGCATTATGAGTTGTTAATGTAATATAGCCTTCATTTTCATTTAAGTTGAAATCTGGTTTATAGCGTGAGTTCAGAAGTTCAACAGATTTTTGTGAGACATTATTTTCTCTAATTTCACCAAGTAAGGAAATAAAAACTTCATCAGATTGGCGGTAAATATGTTTTAATTCAACAGTAACAAAGTCTGTTTTTTTTAATGCTATGGAGCTAAAAAAGAAAACCGAATCATAAAAATCTCTTACCATATGCCATTCATTCTCTTTTACTACAGGTGCTAATTGGTGCAAATCCCCAATCATTAATAATTGAACTCCGCCAAAAGCTTTATCATTATATCGATATTTTCTCAAAACTTCATCAATAGCATCCAATAAATCTGCACGCACCATGCTAATCTCATCAATTACAAGCAAATCTAGACTTTGAATAAGTTTGATTTTATTTTTATTTAATTTATGAGTATAAATAGACTTTCCGTTTTTAGAATCGCTAAATACAGAATTATAGTTAGGTATAAAAGGTGAAAATGGTAATTGAAAAAAAGAATGTATTGTAACACCACCTGCATTAATTGCAGCAACACCTGTTGGGGCTACTACAACCATGCGTTTAGGACTAATTGATTTTATTTTTTTTAAAAAAGTTGTTTTTCCGGTACCTGCTTTTCCTGTTAAAAATACATTTTTATTTGTGTATAAAACATATTCTTCAGCAAGCTTTAAGTCTTTATTATCAAAATCTTCCATACTGCAAAATTTCAACAATAATACAAAAAATATTATAAAAAAAGAAATTAAATTTACTAAGTTTAAAGCTTTCAACAACTTGTGCTAAAATTATTAAAATAAGTTATTTTAGGTTTTGTTTACTACTTAGATTTTCATTATCTCAATTATCAATAATAATTAAGCATTTTACACAGTTTTTCTATAAGCCCAAACTGCAACAAAAACAGTAGTAATTCCATAAACCAATAAAGCCCAAAAATCTTTTATTAAATCTAAGACTCCTGAACCTTTCAACAAAATAGAGCGAACTACCCGCATATAATAATACATTGGGTTTACAACATTAATTGCTTGTGCCCAATCAGGCATGGATTCTACAGCTGTAAAAGTTCCGCCCATTAAAATAAAAATTAAAAAGAAAAATAAAAGCATAAACATTGATTGCTGCAATGTGTTAGAAAAATCAGCAATTAATAAACCTATTCCTATTCCGGCAATTAAAAAAAGTATGGTAAAAATAAACATAGTATAAACACTGCCTTCAAATGGCAAGTCAAACATAAAAATTCCAAATAAAAGCCCTATAGTTAAATCAAAAATGCCAATAAGTACAAAAGGTAAAAGTTTGCCGGTTAAAAATTGCCATTTTTCAATTGGAGTTACGTTAATTTGTTCAATAGTTCCCATTTCTTTTTCGCGTACAATATTAAATGATGTTAAAAATATTCCAATCATACTGACCAAAATAGTTAAGATGCCAGGAAGCATGAAAAATTTGAAATTTAAATTTTGATTATACCAATATGATGGTCGGATATCAACTTTTGGCATTTGTTGTTCTAAATCTATTTTACTTAAAAATGGTTTAAAATCTTTAAATATTCCTAATACAGTTTGCCCTACATATATATTAATTAATCCTGAGCTTTGACTGTCAATTGCATTTAAGTTTAACAAGATTTTAACAGGAATTCCTGAACGTAGGTTTTTTTCAAAATCTTTTGGAATAATTAATATTGCTTTTGTTTTATCTTTTAATAAAGCATCTGAAATTTCTTTTTCATTATAAGACATTAGTTCGACTTTAAAAAAAGGTGAAGCTTGAAATTTAGAAATTAAATTTGCCGAAATCATTGATTTATCCATGTCAATAATAGTAATGTCGGAATTTTTTAATTCTAAAGTTGCAGAATAAACCAAAATTATTGTTTGAATAAATGGAATAATAAAAATTACCGGCAACATTATTTTATTGCGAAAAATTTGTTTAAATTCTTTAAGTATTAATCTATATAATATTCTCATTACTCTAATCTGATTTTAAATTTTTTAATACTCAAGCCGATTAATAATATTGTCATTCCAATAAGTACAGAAATTTCTTTCCATGAATATAAAATTCCTTGTCCTTTTAACATTATACTTTTTATCGCATTTAGATAATATTTTGCAGGTACTATATAACTTAAATATTGTAAGAAATTTGGCATATTTTCAAGAGGAAAAATAAAACCAGATAATAGCATTGTTGGTAATAGTAAAACAAAAACGGAAATAAACATCGCCGTTTCTTGTCTATTGGTTAAAGTTGAAATTAGCAGTCCTAAAGACAGAGCCATAGTTATAAAAATAAAGTTTACAAGTATTAAAGTAAACCAAGACCCTAGAATAGGGATATTAAAAATAAAATATCCTACCAAAATAATACTAACTGCGTTTATAACCGATAATACTGCGTATGGTGCAAGCTTACCTAAAACTATTTGATAAGGTTTTAAAGGAGAAATAAGTAGTATTTCCATAGTTCCCATTTCTTTTTCTCTAACTATAGAAACCGAACTCATCAAGGCAGTGATAACCATTAATATTAAAGCCATAGTACCTGGAACATACATATAAGATGAAGATTGTTCTTCGTTAAACCACATTCTAGGTTCTATTTCTAAGGGAATAGTTTTATTTAACGAAAATTTTTCTGAAATAAAATTGTTAATAATTACACTAACATAAGAGTTTAGCAAACTAGCAGTGTTTGGATCGCTTGCATCTAAAATAATTTGAACATTTGCTTTATTTTCTCTGACCAAGTTTTCGGCAAAATTATTTTCAAAAATTACTATTGCTTTCACAAGATTTTTTTGAAATTGTTCTTCAATTTGAGAATAAGAGCTTAAATATTCTGTAACGATGATATCTTCTGATGCACTTAATCTTGAACTTATAGATTTGCTAGCATTATCACGAGATAAATCTAAAATTGCGATTTTTGCATCTTTAATTTCATTTTTTATTACAAAACCAAATATTAAAACAAGCAATACAGGAATTAAAAACAAAATCATCATTGTTCTTAAATCTCTAAAGATATGTAAAAATTCTTTTTTTAAAAATCCTGTAAATCTATTCATTTTGCAAATTATTATTTCTTACAAGCTTGACAAATACTTCATCCATATTTTTAGCATTAAACTCTTGTTTTAATTCAGCAGGTGTTCCTAATGCATCAATTCTCCCATCAACCATAATTGATATTCTGTCGCAATATTCGGCTTCGTCAAGATAATGTGTTGTTATAAAAACTGTTATATCATTTTCTACGGCTTCATAAATTAAATCCCAGAATTGTCGGCGTGTAATTGGGTCAACTCCACTTGTTGGTTCATCTAAAAAAACAAGTTTTGGTTTGTGAAAAATTGCTACTGAAAAGGCTATTTTTTGTTTCCAACCTAATGGTAAACTTTTTACAAACTCTTTTTGCATATCCTGAATACCTAATTTTTCAACAAGTTCGGCAAATCTAAATTTTATTTCTTTAGATCTTAGTCCGTAAATTCCTGCATAAAATTCTATATTTTCTTTTACAGTAAGGTCTTCATAAAGAGAAAAACCCTGACTCATATAACCAATATTCTTTTTTATAATATTTCTATGTTTATAAACATCGTAGCCTGCCACCATTACTTTTCCAGAAGTAGGAAATAATAAGCCACTAAGAATTTTAATTGCTGTGGTTTTTCCTGCACCATTTGCACCTAAAAACCCAAATATTTCGGATTTTTTCACTTCAAAGCAAAGATTATCGTTTGCAGTAAAGTTTCCAAATTTCTTTACAAGATTTTTTACTTCAATAATATTTTCTTCTGTCTCTGTCATTTATAAATTACTTGATGAAAAATAAATAAAACTATCTTCAATCTCAGGTTTTCCCTTTTTCACTTTAATATTAGAAATCCCTTTATTTTCAATAAAATCTACAATTTCTTTTGTTTGAACAGTATTCTTTTTTAAAACTAAATGAAGACTGTGTCCAAAACTGTTTACATTTATTAAGTTTGGAAATTGGCGTAAAACTTTTAAAGTTTGAGGGATATATTTTGTTTCAACAATAAACAAATCTTCTGGGAAAGTAGATGAAATCTCTTCAGGACTTCCCGAGCTAATAATTTTTCCTTTATTCATCAAAGCAATATTATCACACAAAGCAGCTTCTTCGAGGTAAGGCGTAGAAACAACAATGGTAATACCATGAGATTTAATTTCGTTTAGCATTTCCCAAAATTCCCGTCTTGAAACAGCATCAACTCCTGTTGTAGGTTCGTCTAAAATTAAAATTTCCGGTTTGTGTACCAAAGCACAAGAAAGAGCTAACTTTTGTTTCATTCCGCCTGAAAGTTTACCTGCACGCCTATTTTTAAATGGCTCTATTTGTGAATAAATACTTTTTATTAAATTATAATTTTCCTTTACTGTAGTTCCAAAAACTGTTGCAAAAAAAGTCAAATTTTCTTCTATGCTTAAATCTTGGTACAAAGCAAATTTACCAGGCATATAACCTAATTTTAACCTAAGTTCTCTATAGTCTTTGCCCGGGTCAAGACCAGCAACTTTTAAATACCCAGAATCAGGAAGAAGAAGACTTGTTATTATTCGCATTAATGTAGTTTTACCGGCACCATCAGGACCAATCAAGCCATAAAATTCATTTTTTTTAACTACTAAGTTTAAATTATCTAAGGCAGGAGTTTTACCAAAATTTTTACAAAGATTGTGTATTTCTATTTCATACATTTTTATGAGATTTTGAAATATACTTCACCGGGCATTCCAATTTTTATTTTGCCATCATTTTTAACTTTCACTTTAATAGCATAGACCAAATTCACTCTTTCTTCTTTAGTTTGAATGATTTTTGGAGTAAATTCAGCCTCTGATGCTATCCAAATAATTTTTCCTTGATATGAATAATTTTTATTTTTACTTTCATCAATATGAACTTCTACATTTTGTCCAATTTTTATTTCAGAAAGCTGAGTACCACTAACATAAGCTCTTAAAACAAGCTCTTCTAAATTTGCAATTTTATATAAAGGCATTCCTGCTGCAACAATTTCATATTGATTAGAATACTTTTCAAGAACAGTACCTTGCATAGGATTTTTTATTACAGCTCTATCTATCATATCATCAATTTGTGCTATACTTTGTTGAATTACGTCAGTTTCAGAAAAAAGAGCGGAATTTTGCGACTTTACACTAGCTTTTTGCTTATTAGAAATATTTAATTGAGCTTTTAAATCATCTAACTGTTTACCTGTTGCAGCACCTGATTTAACAAGGCTTTCTATTCTTTTCTTTTCATTTTCATAGCTAGAAATTTGCTCGTCAATTACAGCTACTTGAGCAATTATATTACTAAAATTAGACTCAATAACATTTTTTTTGCTCAATAATTGTTTTTTCTGAAAATAAAGCTGAACAGTATCTATTAATCCAACTGTTTGCCCAACTTCTAAGTTATCGCCTTCACTTAGACCAAGTTCTAATAATTTACCGGTAACTTCAGCAGAAATTATTGTTTCTACAGCTTCAAAATTACCATAAGCATCAGCTTTTTTATTAGAGCTGTTGCAAGAAAACAGAACTATACTAACAAATAAAATAATAAAACAATCTTTTATATTCATAAAAATTAAATTTAAAACTTAGACATTTTATACAATTCTCCTTTTAATAAATTATACTTTACAATGGCTTCATACAAGATCAACTGATGAAGTTCGTTTTGTAATCTTTGAGAATTTTCCTCATTTAAAACAATTAAATATTCGCTTGACCTAATTACCTGACCGTTGAGTTGGGCTAAATAGTTTTTTGTAATTGCTTCCCTTAGCTCCAATATTTCTAAATCAGTTTTGGAAATTTCTCTTAGCTTTTCTATTTTCATAAATTGAGCTTGTATAGCAGCATTTTGGTTAATCATAAAAATTTCCTTAGTATTTTCAATAATTCCTGATTTCACGTCTAATATTTGAGTTTGGAATTTTGTTTTATTCCACTGCCAAGGAGTCCACACAATTTTTGCTCCAACAATTGCATAAGGCGAAAAATCATTTTTAAACATATCTAAACCCGGCCGTCCGTAACCTGCTTGTCCAAAAGCATAAATATGAGGCATTTTAGAACTTTTTATTAAATGCTTATTAGCTTGAATCTGATTTGATTGCAACTGAAATAAAGTTAATTCTGGTCGCGAAATATTTTTATCAAGATTTAATTGTGGAGTTGGGACAAGAAGATTAGTATTTTCAGCAAATTTGCTAGCACAATATACACCTAGCATATTTAAGTAATATTGTTCTTCATAATGAACTTCAATAATTTTTTGCTCCAAAATTAGTTTCTCTGCTAATAATTCATCCAACTGGGTTTTAGTAACTACCTGATTATCAACCAAAGAACGCATTTCAGAAATAACTTCTTCTAATTGCCATTTTTTTAAATCCAAAATTTCGCTTTGTTTTTGTAAACCAAGTCCTGCAAAAAATATATTTACTAATCTTTCTTTATGATTAAAAAGCTCTAATTCAACTTGAGAAATACCTGCTTCTATAACTGCTTTTTCAATTTCTTTTTGAGCTAAATTAACGCCTCCGTCCCAAATTGCTTGTGAAAATTCTGCAAAAATTTTATACTGGTCTTTACTAAGAACAGGAAAAGCATCTTGAAAAAAAGAAGTAAACCAAGGATTATCAATTTCAATTTTTGTTACATCGCTCTGCCAAGTTGCACTAGCGTTTACACTTATAGAAGGATAATAAGCAATATTTGCAATTTTATTATTTAATTCTTGATTTTTCTTTAATAATTCAATCTTATCAATAATTGGATAATTTTCTTCAGCTAATTGCAAACATTGGTCTAAACTTAATGTTTGAGAAAAAATTACTGAACTAATTAAAAGCGATATTATAGAAATTATTATTTTCATTTTGTTTAATCTTTATAATCTGGGTTTTTTATACTATTAATAATAAACTGAGCTATTTGTTTTTTATGAATTTCCAAATAATCTTCATAATCATAATTTAATTGTTCAACAATTTGACTTATAATTGGCTTACCTACATATGGAAAAACCGAGAGGGAAATAATATTAACCAATAATACAATAGGCTCTACATCATTTCTTAAAATACCTTTTTCCTGTTCTTCTTTAAGTTGGGATAAAAATATATTTAACTCTTGCGACATATTAATTTCATCCATCAACTTTTTCAACAATTCTTCGTTTTGATTAAGCTCATTTATAAATAAAATTAAAAAGTTTCTGTTTTTCCAAAGTATATACTGGCTATTTTCCAAAAAATTAGTGATTTTTTCTGAAATACTACCACTAAAATTAAATGCTTGTCCTAATTTTGCGAAAATTCTATTTGCAATAATTATAAAACTTTTTTCAAACAATTTTTCTTTAGAACGGAAATAATAATGTAATAAAGATTTATTTATTTTAGCTTGATCTGCAATTTGTTGCATTCTAGCGCCGGCAAATCCTTTTTCTTCGAAAACATCAGCGGCTATCTCAATTATATGATTTTCTATATTTAGTTTTTTCTTCATTTTATCCATTAACCATTTGGTTAAACTTTTTGGTCAAAAATATGGCTATTTTACATATGTTCAAAATTTATTTGGTTCGACTTTTAAAATCTGGACAAGAAAAAAGTTCGACTTTTAAAAGTCGGACTTTTTTGTTAAGTCTTTTTCAAAACTTTTTACAAAAAACACACTAATTTTAAAAACAATTCGTTATTTTTACGATATTTGAAGAATTAATTTTATTAAATTTATGGTTTCTACAATTATATGGGTTGGATTTTCGCAAAGTTTATTTGCTGCTATTATCATTGCTGCTAAGAAAAAACCGGAAATTCAGGATAGGATTTTAAGTGCTTGGCTATTTCTTTTAGCAATAGAATTTATCACATGTGGTATAGATATATTAATTTGGGGCGAACCTTTGCTTTCATCGTCATTTTTACTTTTTAATCCTGCATTTTACCTATATATAAAATCATTAACAAAACCTGGGTTTAAGTTAAAATGGTTACAAACCCTACACTTATTGCCATTTATTATTTTTGAATCAGGAGCTTATATTTTACGAGAAAAATATTCTATACACGATTTTTTCGAATCCGATACAACAACTTGGTTTAGATATTCTTTTTCAGTAGCTTCTGTAATTTCTTGGTTTTTATATAATTTTTGTAGTGCTAGGATGGTGTATTATCATAGAAAACGATTAGAAACGGAATTTTCAAATATTGATTACGATAAAAATTTAAAATGGATAATATTTGTAGTAGTATTTTATAATTTATTTGGAATTTTATCTATGTTAATAGCAGGTCTAAATGCAGGATTATCAAATTTTTGGTTAAAACAATATATATATAATTATTCTGCTTTATTAGTTTTAATTTATATTTTAGGTTTTTATGGTTTACGACAAAGCGCAATATATCTTAATTTAGAAAATGGAAACTCTGGTTCTGAAGAGACTAAAACATCTGATAAGGAAAAAGAAAAATATTCGCAATCATCATTATCTGAGGAAAGAAAATTAGAGATTAAAGAATCTATCATTGCCCATATGGAAAACAACAAACCATATTTACATCCTGACTTCAATATGAGAATGTTTAGCGAACAATTAAACATTCCCCCTTATCATATTACTGAAGTTTTAAGTACGGAATTAGGTAAGAATTTTTATCATTTGGTAAACGAATACAGAGTAAACGAGGTAATTAAAAATTTGAATTTTCCTGGAAGAGAATTTTCAATAGAAGGAATTGGCTATGACGCAGGATTTAGCAGTAAATCAACATTCTTCACAGTATTTAAAAGATTTACTGGATTTAGTCCTTTAAAATTTAAAGAAAAGATTGAAAAAGAAAAATAAACATAAAAATTTGGTTCAGATTTTGTGTATTGAACTTTTAATAAGATATTTTTTTGTAAATTTGTTGTAAAATTTGATTATTATGAAAAAATTTAACATTATTTTAATTTTATTGCTTGCTTTAAGCACAGCTTCATATTCTCAAAAAATTACTTTTAATATTACAGGAATAAAAAACACTATTGGTAAAATTCGTTTAGCTTTTTTCACAAGCGAAAAAGACTATAAAGTTGAAAATCCTAAAATTGAAAAGTATATAAATAAAAAAGATTTAAAAAACGGTAAAATCACTATAAACTTTGATGATATTCCTGTCGGCACATACGGTGTTTGCGTATTAGACGATGAGAACAGTAATGGAAAAATGGATTATTCGTTTTTTATTCCACAAGAAGGCTTTGGTTTTTCCGATTATTATCACAGTGGCATGTCAAAACCCAAATTTGATAACTTCAAATTCAAATTAGACAGCGGAAAACATAAAACTGTAGAAATAAGGATTAGATATATGTAGTATTTAGTTGTTAGTGCTTAGTATTTAGTTGTTAGAGGGCGAAATGCGAGAAGCACTTTTCGACTTTCCAGACTTTATAGACTTTCAACTTTTAACTTTTAACTCCTTTATTTCCACCGCTTTCTTAATATAAATTTTCAGCCCAATTCCTCTTGTTAAAAGCATTAAAATTAAAACTGCCCACATTCCATGATTTCCAAGATAAAGTTTTGCGATAAATAAAAGTGGGACAAAAACAATTAAAATTGAGAAAATCATAAGATTCCTCATTATTTTTGATTCAGTAATTCCAATATAAATTCCATCATAAATAAAAGCAGCAAAGCCAGTTAAAGGAATTAACCAAACCCAAAAACCATAAGTTTCAAAAAGAATGATTACCTTAGCACTATCGGTTAAAATATTTATAAACTGCTTGGAAAAAACCACATAAATAAGTGTAAAAGCAATGGCTACGTGAAACCCTAATCTCAAAGATTCTTTTATTGTTTCATTTAGAAGTTTTAAATTTTTAGCTCCTTTATATTTTCCTGCAATACTACCACCTGCATTAGCAAAACCATCTGCAAAATAGGCAAAAAACCACAAAAATTGTAGCATTACTGAATTTAAAGCTAAAATATCATCTCCAAAATCTGCGGAAACAATATTAAATAGAAAAAAACTTCCTGTAAGCAAAATAGAACGTATAAAAATATCTTTACTAATATTAAAAAATCGTTTTATTTCATCAAATTTTAAAATTGAATTTTTGTTTATAAAAAGAGAATAAGATTTATATTTTTTAAAATAAAATAAAATAGAAGAAACAAGCCCTAAATATTGAGCAATAACAGTTCCAAGAGCTACTCCTTTAATTCCCATTTGAAAATAAACCACAAATAAAAGACTAAAAACAATATTTGCTATGCTAATAATTAAAGTAAGCCACATTGGAGTTTTTGTATCTTGCATTCCAACAAACCAACCCATAAAAGCTATTACAGAAAGACTTGCTGGTGTGGCATAAATTCTCACATAAAAATATTCAGAAGCATATTTTAAAGATTCCGGCGAAGAGTTAAAAACGCTTATCAAAAGCTTTTCCAAAGGAACTTGCAAAACAATTAAGAGTAAGCCACTAAAAACACCTAAAATAACAGCCCTAACTAAAATTGAGTTTGCTTCTCTAAAATTTGAAGCACCATAAGCCTGTGCTGTAAGCCCATTAGTACTCATTCTTAAAAAACCAAGACCTGAATATATAAAAGAAAAAACTATGCTTGCAAAACCAACGCCTCCAATATAAGCTGCAGAACCCAGTCTTCCAACTAAAGCAATATCAACTAAACCAACTAAAGGTACAGTAATATTACTTATAATTGCAGGATATGCTAAGTTTAAAATTTGTTTTCTCAAAATAAAATTAATATTCCCTCACAATAAAAATATCGTAATCTCCCAAATATTTAAAAGCATATTTATCATAAAGATTACGAGCTACAATATTTTCTCTATGCACTTCTAATTTTATTTGCAAACCGACTTTTCTTGCAAATTCCATAGATTTATCCATCAATAATTTGCTAAGTCCTTTGCCTTGATAATCGGGGTGAATACAAAAATGATGTAAATAAAGCCTCCTGCCATCATTTGTAATCCACGAAGTTCCTATCATAATTTCATTATCAAATAAAAGGTATAAAGCCCCTCCCATTTTTATTGAATTATGAATAATTTCCAAATTATCACCACGATAAGCTCCTCCCATGTCGGTAAGTTGCCACAAAATATTCATCTCATCATAATACTTAGACTCAAACTCCTTAATTTGCAAATTCATTTTTATTTTTTTATTAATTCAAAATCTTTTTCTACATAGCCTGATGTATCAGGACTTAATTCTACACTTAATTTTTGATAATTTTTCGCAGTTATTTCAATAATATAATCAGAATTATCAGTTAAGTTAAAATAACAATATCCTTCTAAATTTGTTTGAGTTTTTATATTTAATTTAGGCTTTGTTTTACTTTTAATTTTCACTATAGCTTCAGTTATTTCTTCAGCTTCATCATTAAATACTCCAATTTTATAATAAGTTAAAGCCGGCAAATAAGATAGTTTTTCTGTAATATATTTTTCAAAATCCACTTCATAAATATCATATCCACCATATCCTCCTGCACGGTCAGAAGCTATATATGCAGTTTTACCATCATTAGAAAGTGTAAATTGAGTTTCATTTCCTGAAGAATTAAAAGGATAAGCCATATTTTCAGGTTCAGACCATTTTCCTTTAATATTTATGCTTATAAACAAATCAAACCCACCCATTGATTTATCATTATCACTTGCAATTACGGCAAAAGTTTGGTTTGGGTGAACATAAATAAAATTATCATTAAAATCTGAAGATAAAGCATTTACAATTTTAGGTTCTGAATATTTATTTTTAGACATTTTAGACATAAAAACACTTGAATTTTGTTTATTTCTATCTTTTCTATTACTAACTAAATATAGTTTGTCATTCAAATAATCATAACTTGCCGAAGCCTCATAAAAACGAGTATTTAAGCTATCTCCATCAATTAAAACTGCATCAGTAAAATCATCTTCAGTATCTTGAGTATCTGTATAAATATTGCCATTATCTTTTAAAGCAGGAGTATTTTTATATAAATAATAAACTTGATCGCCTGCAGAAACAGAATTTAAAATAAAGTTTTTTCCTTCTGCCCAAATTTCATCAACAAGTTGAGGCTTAGCAAATTCCTTCTTTTCATTTAATAAACTTTCAAAAACTGAATAATTATAAAATTTTGTAATTTCATTAATTTCTTGTCCTTGTTTATAATTTCTATCACTTGTAAAATAAATTTTGTTTAACTGAGCTGAAAAAACAGGATAAAATTCATTAAATTCCGAATTAATAAGAGGACCACAATTTTTTGGTTCTAAATCAAGCGGCGTTTTTGATAATTTTATTGCATTATCAATTTGTTTTAAAATAAAATTAATTTCTGCAAACAAATCAGAATCATCATCCAAGGAAATTTTAGAAATCATGGTCTTAGCTTCAGAAAATTGATTTAATCTATGATGAATTTTTGAGCTTAAGAAATAAAAATCATTTAATAATGAATTTTCATCACAATTTTTAATGGCAATTTTAATAAAATTCAATGCTTCTAAAAAATTATTTATTGAAAAATTACATAAAGCAAGCCTATAATTTAAAAAAGCATCTTCTGAAAAATCCTTATACAATTCTGAATATATTTGAATTGCATCTTTAAATCTGTTATCCTCTGTCATCATTTTTGCCTGTGTCATTTTCCAATCAGAATGATTTAGCTTATTTTGGGCGGATAAATGACTAAACCAAAAAACCAAAATTACAAGTAATCCAAAAAATTTTCTCATTTCAAATTAATTTTATATAGAATTTACAAATATAGTTTTTATCCAATAATTTCGGAATAAAGTTGCTCAAATAATTTTAAACTTTCTTGTTTATTTTCATCATAATAATAATCCATGCAATTGGTTAAATAATCAATTAAATCAAAATTTTTGTATAAATGCTTATTATTATGAGCAATTTGTTTTCTATTTTCCACTCCAAATTTTAAAACTTTATTAAATTCTGCAATAAAATTTTCATCAACCTTATTATTTGCTATCCAAACTGCAAAAAGTGCAGGTTTTCCTGTAAATTTAAACCATTCTTCGGCTATATCATATTTGAATTTCACAGAATTTCTAATATTTAAAGCTCTATCTCCAATAACAACAGCAGCAGTATCTCCTTCAATTAAATCTAAAAAATTTTCCTCTGCATTTTGATATAAATAGTTTAAATTCCAAAATTTTTCAGCTAAAATTTTAATATATTTTACAGAGCTTCGTGATTGATAATCTAAAATTACAGTTTTTATTTTTTCTTTTTCTTTTTGAGAAACTAAAAGCACAGATTCAACCTTATTTTTAGCAGCCAAACAATAATCACTTATAATTTTTAAATTTTTAGGAATAGGAAATGCACCAATAGGCATTAATGAGATATCGGCTTTATCTGTAAAAATATCTTCTGCACACAAAGCCGGATTGCGTTCTTGTAGTATTGCATTTTTTAAAATAAATTCAGAATTATATAAAGCCTCTTTAAAAGGCAAAGTATTTGAGTAAGAAACTAAAGAAATTCTATACATTGTTTTTTTTGCAACAAAATTAATCAAATTTTAGATTTAAAAACTGATATAATTTTATATTTTTGTAAAAACATAATTAATTTAACGTGGAAAACTTAATTTTAGATAATTCGGCACATTTTTTTTTAATTGCCGGTCCTTGCGTAGTAGAAAATGAAGAAATTACTTTACACACTGCAAAAGTTTTAAAAGATTTATGCAAAAAGCATAATATTCAATTAATTTTCAAATCATCGTATAGAAAAGCCAATCGCAGTAGTCTAAGCTCATTCACAAGCTTAGGCGATGAAAAAGCATTAGAAATTCTATCAAAAGTAAAGCAAGAATTAAATTTACATATTTGCACAGATATTCACTCTCCCGAAGAAGCTGAAATTGCTGCACAACTTGCAGATATAGTTCAAATTCCGGCTTTTTTGTGTCGCCAAACCGATTTATTGCTTGCTGCAGGGAAAACAGGCAGATTTGTAAATATAAAAAAAGGTCAATTTTTATCGCCTGATTCTATGAAGTTTGCGGCTGAAAAAATTCTTTCTACAGGTAATAAAAATATTATGCTTTGCGAACGTGGAACTACATTTGGTTATCAAGATTTAGTTATTGATTTTCGTAGTATCCCCATAATGAAAACTTTTGGCTACCCTGTAGTACTTGACGTTACTCATAGTTTACAACAGCCAAACCAAACAAGCGGAGTTACAGGTGGTCAACCCGAAATGATTGAGCACATGGCAAAAGCTGGGCTTGTAGTTGGAGCAGACGGTCTTTTTATTGAAACTCATCCGGAACCAAAAAACGCATTATCAGACGGAGCTAATATGTTAAAATTAAGTTTGCTTGACGGCTTATTAGAAAAACTTGTGAGAATTAAAAAAGCGATAGTGTAGTTTAGTTGTTAGTGGGCGAAATGTGAGAAGCTCTTTCGACTTTTCACTTTCAACTTTTAACTTCTCGTTTTGAGCGTAGCGAAATGCAAGAAGTAAAAATTAGTGTAAATTCGTGTAATTCGTGGTTGTCATCTTCGAGCATTGAACGAAGCGAAATGCGAAGATGTCTTGTCCTGAAAAAAGTTGACACATTTGTCATACATTTTATTCATTAAATATTGTTTACCGAATAAACGAAGCCAAGATTGAATTGTTGCACCGCCTCTTATGTCATATTTGCGACGACACTCTTCTATACTTAACCCATTCTTTTCGATTTCTTCTACTACTTGTAGCTTGAAGCAATTACTGTACCGAATTGTTGTTTTCTTACGTTTTGTCATATCTTTTTTAATTTTAAGGTGTAAACCTATTTCAGGACATGACACTAACAACTAAAACCTAATATTAAATACCAAATCAATATAATCTGGAACAAAGTTCAAACTATTTGACACACTTTTGCCATCAAAAAAATTATCTGGATCCGAAAACTCATCACTAATTCTATGATAATAAACTAATTCTGGGGCATATTGAACAGAAATCACAAAATTAGGCGTAATATTAATATCAACACCAACAGTAAAATCTAGACCTGTTTTAAAAAATCGTGTTTTTCTAAAACCTGCAATTTCAGAAAAAGGAATAGGATTATTTACATTTAAACTTGGATAACCCTCATAAGATTTTTTATAATGATAATAATTCTCACCCAAATAATGATAACCTAAAATAAGTCCGGAACCTAAATAAAATCTATATCCTTTATTTGGAAAAGCAGCTTCCAAGCCAAGTCTCAAATCATAAGAATAAACATCATAATAAAACTTTCTAAAACTCAAACTATCTACTAAAAGTGTATCATTGTCTTTAAAAAGCGTATCGCGTGATGAACCAAGAATATCAAGTCTTTCATTATTCATATCAAAATTCAAATAATTCAAACTAGCCCTCAAATTCATATTATTAAAATAATGTTTATACTGAATAAAGACTTTTGT
>Ga0265293_10003383_pt1 | contig 29664 bp, 32 predicted proteins | sample Munlanlewell138R_FD_192505 | JGI IMG/M metagenome (GOLD analysis project Ga0265293, IMG submission 192505) | Leachate microbial communities from a municipal landfill in Southern Ontario, Canada - Leachate well 138R | ecosystem: Engineered > Solid waste > Landfill > Unclassified | place: Canada... | reverse complement strand
ATACAAAGAAGCTACATATTAGGACATGGGAATGTCCTTCTTGTTTTGCATTTCATCAAAGAGATGAAAATGCAGCTAAAAACATTAAAGCTGAAGGCTTAAGGATAGCTTCATCACTATATGCTAATAGGGTACTGGAACTACCCGATTTTAAGCCTGTGGAGTCATAAATAAGACCTTGCTCCCTTAGGAGGCACAAGACTATGAATCAGGAATCTCCCACTTCTATAAGTGGCGAGAGAGTTCAAGAGTCTTTATAGCACCACACCCTATAAATAATGTTACCCCTAGAAGAAAAATAGTGATAATAAGTGCACTAATACTACCATGCCTTAAAAACGATGTCATCATATTAATAGTAAATGTTAGTTCAGCTAAAGCTACTACTCCCAACATAAGTCTTATTTTTCTGTAATGGGCTATTTTAGAAACAAGATCTGAGTATAAGACAAAATCTTCACCACTAGCCCTTTTTCTAAAATATACCCACCTTCCCCAACTTTGAATATATTCTGCCCCAGTTTCTGTTACAAAACTAATATATTCCATAGACTTATTAGTTAATGGTAAATTATCTAGTAATTCGATTCTATAGGTATATTCCCCAGGATTACATCTTTCAAATGTATAGACTCCCAGGAAGAAACTCTTCATTGCCCAACCTGATTTAACCATATTATTTAGGAAATTCTCTTCTTTATCATAGTCCATATATAATCTAAATACTTTCATCTGTATCTACCTCCAGAACTAGCCTGTAATTAACTATTAATTCATTTAGCCTTTCTACTTCATTAGATAATGCTTTTATCCCACTTTCAGTTATAAGATATTCCTTTTTCTTTCTTGAATCAAATTCCTCAAAATATAATTTTATCCAACCTCTATCTAGTAAAGAATTTATTGCACCATATAGAGTTCCAGGGCCCATATTTACTCTCCCATTTGTCATTTTTACTATATCTTGGATTATTCCATAGCCATGATTAGGTTTAAATAAAGACAGGAGTATATAAAAGAAGCTTTCTGTTAATACAATATTTTCCAAACGTATCACCTCTCGATATATCATTTATTGATATATAATATATCAGCTTCCGATACGTATGTCAATAAAAAAATTCCGGTGATCCCGGAATTTTAATAACCTATGAAATTGTCAACATTTATCCTTGAGTTATCAATGTTCATTACTAATAATCTGTCCTTGATAAATTCATTATTTACTGTTGCACCAGAGATTAAGTACTCTCCCCTATCACCAACTCGCTTGGCAAAAGTATCAATCTTTTCAACGAATTCCTCTCTATCTTCAATAAAATTTACTTTTACACCTTCATATCTTTTCTCTATCCACTTAAATGTATCTTCAAAAGCATACTCTCTTGCATCATCATAATATAGAATTTCTACATCATTTGGGTTCTTGCAATTATAATCTATACTCATTAGGAAGCTTCTTATTGGAGTTATTCCAACACCCTCTGCCAATATTAAAACTGGTGTCTGACAATCGTGGATATAAAATCTTCCCTGAGGATCTTCAACAGTCATTTTATCCCCCTTTTTCAGTTTTAATAAATTCTGTTTAAATTCTGTAGAATTAGAGTCTATTAATGTTGAAAACATTATGTAGTCCTCTTCTTTAATTGATGTAAGACTAAATATTCTATAACCCTTGTCTCCTTCAATTCTATTGTTTAAGTATCTGAATATTGCATGTTGTCCCGGGTTCCAGACTACTTCAGCTGGTCTTGTAAATATGAATGAGTAAATCTTTGATGTCTCTTGAATCATTCTCTTGAATTCAATTTCATACTTAATATTTAAATCTGACATTCTAATCCCTCCTTGTTAACTGTTTATCTATCTTATATTTATATACCCAATAATTCAAAAAAACTAAAACACCTTAAAACTTAATCAGCCTTAAGGTGTTTTATCATTATAATCCTAACAATCTAAGTGGACCAAATTGTTTTCTGTCTCTTACCATTTGCAGATGATTCTTTTCTTCTCTAAGTATAGCTTTCATTTCTTTTTCTGCTATGTCAGGATACAACTGCATCATCTGATAAACAAATAAAATTCCGTCTTTCTCCATCTTCTCCGCTAAATCAAGTGCATCCTTCATACCTTGTACATTGTTCATTTCTTGCTTCTCTTTAATGTTCTCAGCAATTAAACCTTTAGTAAATTCAACCTCTTCTTCTGTAAACTCTCGTGCCATTTCTCCACCATGTTTTTCCAGCAAAGCTGAATACATCTTCTGATGCTTCTCTTCTTCCAATGATAGTCTAGAGAACAAGGCCTTTGATTTCTCATCTGATGCCCTATCTGCTAGACCAGCATAGTACTTAGAGACCTCTTCTTCCATTTTAACGAAGGTTGATAAAATCTGCTTTCCATCAAAATTCATCGAAATCACTCCTTTATAGTGTTATTGCTTTAACTAAATATTACATCTAATTATTAACAATAACAAGTATTTTAAAAAATATTTTCATTATATTGAAAGAATTTTTCTTATTCAGGCATAATATTGTATAATTAAGGAAAGGTGGTAGTTGAAATGAAAATACGAGAAGCATTATTTTATCTTTTTGGGAAAGTATATATTGATCGAGATAAGTTTGATATAGAAGATGAGACATTACTTCATATATCAGACACTCCCAGTCAGTTCTATCCTCAATTATCTAAATTAATTAGCATAATAAATCCAAATTATATAATTCATACAGGAGATGTAGTTGACAATATAAAGTTGCAAATTTATCCAAGTTCTTATGCTAGATTTAAAACTGAATCTCTTAAATTATTGAGAATCCTTAATTCTTCAACTTCAAGTAGGATAATAATAACCAAAGGAAATCATGATGATTTGAAATTCTTAATTGAGAATGGTGGTAAAATTGAATTTGTAGAAACTAAATCTAATATCACAATTAATGGCATTAGGTTTGCATTTGGTCACTATTCAGAAGACATCAAAAAATTAGATGCAGATATATATCTTTATGGTCATGATCTATCAATACCAAGTCAGATCTATGAGGGTAGGGTGTTTTTAAATGGAATTTCAAATATGCATTTAATCAATCTTAAGACCAGAGAAATCATAAATTTTGATTATCCATATGGAATAGATAATGCAAGACTTAATAGACATCGATTAGGTATTTAAAGGAGGAAAATATTATGGTATCTCTAATCAGAAATGGTCCACGTTCATTATTAGTAGAAACTAAGAATAGAAAGGCTTTATTGGATTATCTGCAATCTCAATATACTTGTTTTAATGTAGATAATGATACTATGTACGAAAAAACTCAGGAATATCATACAGCTATTCATATTGTAGAATACTCAGATAAGGAATCTTTAGTTTATGAAAAATTGGAAACAATTGTAGTCTATGAGGAATCTCTAACCTTATTGAGCAACCTATACACAAATGCGCCCGATAATTTAGTCTTATCCATCAGGCCAGGACCACATTTATTGGTTATGCGAGCAACAGGTGATTTAGATAAGGTTATCCGAAAAATTCAAGCTGATTTAGGTGGTTCTTTGGATACTTTTGAAAAATGTATAGAAAATAGTAGTAGTAACATTACTGTACTTGGAATAACAGAAAAACCTTTAAATAGAAATATGGGGCAGTCAGATTTTTATCCTTTTTATCTAAGAATGGAAGGTAATTATCCTAAAATAAAGCGTGAACTAAGAATGCAAGCCCTCAACTACCTAAATATTGGAATAGGGAAAAAAGATTGGAATGAGATCGAAATAAGAATATATGATAGTTTTGGAGCATATAAACTACATTATGATCGTATGATGAGTGTTCTTGATGCTCTGGAACTAGGTTTGGTTTTAGGTGAATCCTGGTCTAAGGATCATCCCAAGTTTATGATGAGCGTTGAAGTTTATAGGGTTAGATTTCTAACATTTAAGAATCCTGAAATCATAAAAGAAATTTTGTTTGGTTTAGAATATTTGGAAGATGGAACAAGAATTGTTGATTACGATCTTTACTACAAGAATAAAAAGATTTCTTGGGGTACCTTAAAAAGGAATTCTAAAGATAGAAATAGAGTAAGGGAATCCATGGAGATAAGAAATACTATAATCGAAAAATTAGACAATGAAACACTAGAAGAGATTAAAGCTTTAGAGAAAGAAATTCTTAAAACGCGATTCTAACCCCACAAAAGTGGGGTTAGCTTTAGTTTAAACCAAACATTTTATAGCAGATTTCTATCCCAGATTTAGTTTTAAAAATGTTATCACAGGTTTTTTTGATTGCGTCAATATCTGTATTGTGATCATATAAATTAACTAAAAAATCTGCTTCAACTAAAATTTGATAATCGATACCTTCTATATTTGTGTAGGTATGATGGTGACCTACTAAAAAACAAACTCTATCAATTACTGATTCCTTGTATCCCAATTTATTCAACATCTCTTTTGCATAAGGTGGCCCTTCAACTTCCTGTAGCTTTCCATTACTATCTCCATGCTTCTCTCTTGCTATTTTGATTCCAATATCATGAACAATTGCTGCTGCCTCTAATATCTCCATTTGATCGGAGTTCAAACCTTCCAAAACACCAATAATTCTAGCGAATTGATGTACTTTAAATAAATGTTGAATTCTCCTTGGGTCTCCCTTATCAAATTCTATCATCTCTAATATTAATTTATCTAGTCTATCCACTTGACTCTCCCTTTCATTGTGATTATATTTTTATAGTACCTCTAAAACCTCTACTGCTATAAAAAGACTGTGCTCCATTATGGTAAATAAAAGTTCTTCCGAATCTATGATCTCCATAAATTGCACCACCTTTTTTCCTTATGTCATCTGGAGTCCTTAACCAGGAGGATGTTTTAGTATCAAACTCACCAAGGGTTTGAAGGTAGAAATAATCATCCTCAGTCAATAATTCTATACCTATGTCTTTCGCCATACTTAAAGCATTGCCCTTAGGGTAAATCTTCTTCTTAATCCGTTGATTTTCTCCTTCTTGATCGTAACAAGTATTGAATCGAGCTTTAGGACTTTCTCTTGAACAATCACAGAAGATGAATTCCCCAGTTCTACTATCTACACCAATTACATCAGGCTCCCCACCAGTTTCTTCCATCCGTATTAAAACCTTTAATTTCTCATTATTATTCAATAATTTGTCCTCTACATCATCCCAATTCAAGGAATTATGTCTTTGCATATTCTTCTGAAACCTTTCTTTTAATAATACTAAGATTTCTGCTTCCTTCATGGGTAGTGCCTCCTTTAATCCTAATTAATATACTAATACTTTAATAACTCTATAATGTCTTCAAAAAATTCCAAGATTTTTTCTTTTATAATATTTGCAATCTCAGCTTGTTGTTCGAAATTGGGTCTTTCTAGTATTATATATTCCAATATAGAATCAACCCCAGGATTTGGATCAGATAGTTTATACTTTCCTATTTCAATTTTTCTGAACTTATCTATATGATATTTCTGAATAATTTTATTAGTCCCACTTAACCATAATTCAAACCTTGCTTCTTTGTGTAAAAAAACCACTGCTACTTTTAATTTTTCCTCTTTTAGTTTAAGATTTGTGATTGGAAAGTAGGTCATATCCATATATCCTTGATATATATTCCCAATTTGATAATCCTTCAAATCTTTTTCCAAAGATGACTTTAAGGATGACATAAAAGATATTATTTCTCTGTAAGCAATAATAATATAGCCCTTGTCCAATTGTTTGTAATACTCCTCAATATACTTATTTAGGCCTTTCATTTTATTACCTCTCCTAATTTATCTCTTCTCTACAACTTGAATTTTTAATCCATTGGGATCTTTAATATAAATAAATTTTGTAAATGGATTTGGTTGTATTGGACCTTCTATTATCTCTATATTTTTAGCTACCAAGAAGTTAGTAAATTCAGCTAAAGAGTCAACTTGAAATCCCCATGATATATCTGATCCTATACTTAAATCTGAGCTTCCCTTTGCACAAATTAGTTCTACTTTAGTCTCTCCATCTCCAAGAAAGGCTATCTCTAATTTTTCGTTGGGTTTAAATCTACTATCAACTTTCAAGCCAATTACTTCTTCGTAAAATTTAAGTGATTCTTCCATATTAATGATCTTTAAAGTACTCCAAATAAACTTCATTATTATTCCTCCTCTAGTCTACCGGATAGACTAATTTAAATTCTTCAAACACTATTAGCATATCTTCATTGAATTCCAACCCAATATTTTTTACCTCTTCCTCAAAGAATTCTAGATGGACTTTCCTCCAGTAATTCAATGATTTATCTCCTTCACCCTCTATATTAGCTAATTCTTCAGTTACATCCTTAAATGGTAAAATATGAACATTTACATCCATAACAATACACTGGGCTACCCCATTCCAATTAGTAAGAATATTGTAATCTCCAACCTGTGGTATTGGCTCCTCTTCCATCTCATATAGAATATGAAGGGAAGCAGTACCTCTTTTAGTTCCTTTTCTTACTAGATCTACCAACTTATTTGCATCTTCCTCATTATTACAAAAATACCATGATTCATATCTTTTGTCCTTTATTGATGTATCTTCATTGTTATCTTTAATAAAATTACTCCACATCAATTTAACCGATTCGTGTTCTTGTTTCAATCTTATCACCTCACTAATCCTTATCTATTAAATGGTCCCATCTATATCTAGGATTCTTAACAAAGACCTCTATTTCACAATTTAAACATAATCCATTATGACAGCAAATAAAATCATTGCATTTCTTACACTTCCATATAGCATCCTGAGAACTTAAGAATTCTTCAAGTCCTTTGTCCCTTATGTAATTAAGATTATCTATTGCACTAACTTGATACTTACTCCTATACCTTTTATCCAATGCCTTCAATCTTTTGCATGGAAATTTCTCGCACTCATAGCAGAATCTTACTATTCCATTTTTTAATAGATCACATGAATCTCCCATATGCAGACAATTGCTTCCTCTTGGTATACATCCTGGACAATAGCGTCTATGGAACCCTCTTTTGTTAATATCCTTGTCCTTAAACTGGTATGCTATACATAATTTGCAATTAATACCGCAAGGAGCTATTAATTCCTCTTCCATTTATATCAACTCCAATCCAAGTTCAACGATAACTATTATTTACCTTTACAATATTACGTTACCATATTGATAGAGTATTTTAAATATATATATTAAGAGGAGTTACATAGACTTAACCCCAATAACTCCTCTTATGCTATATCATCATCTTAATAATTTCTTCGCAACTTAATATTGACTTAATTGGATCAAGACTTTGTCCAATTTGGACAAATCCATTTTCCACATCCCCATCAATTACAGCTTTTTTATATACTCCTCTCATTAAACCAGCTAAGCTACTTCGAGGTAAGTCACTGTATTCTTTAGTAAGATATTCATCTGAAAATTTATTTCTTACACCTCTTACATCATGCCTAATGGTATGTCCAAGAACTACAGAATCTGTATCTAGAGATTCTATAACTTTTTGCTTTGCATTTTCATGAGCTGGACATTCTTTAGATACAAAAAATCTACTCCCCATTTGTACTCCTTCAACTCCCATGGCTAAAGCAGCTAAAAATCCTCTCTTATCAACTATCCCTCCAGCTGCTATTATGGGAATTGATATGTTGGGTATTATATTAGTCATAAGAGACATTAAGGTTTGACTACCAATGTGTCCTCCTGCCTCCATCCCTTCTATAACAAGTGCATCAGCGCCTTCTTTTTCTACCTTCTTTGCTTGTTTTAAGTTTGCAACTACAGGGATAGCCAAAACACCTGCATCCTTTACCTTCTTGATATATGGGACTGGATTTCCTGCTCCAAAAGTTACAAAGGTAGGTTTTAATTCACAAATAACATCAATAATATTTTCCTTATCCTCTTCCATTAAAACTACATTTACTCCAAAAGGTTTTTTAGTTAATTCTCTGATTTTAACTATTTCTTCTCTTACCCATTTAGCATCGTGTCCACCTGCTCCAATTATCCCCGCTCCTCCTGCCTCACTAACAGCTGCTGCCAGTTGACTATTAGAAATTTGGGCCATAGCACCCTGAATAATTGGGTATTCAATATTTAATAATTCTGTTAATCTGTTTTTCATTACTTTCATCCTTTCAAAAGATAGGATATTCCATCTTTATGAAATATCCCAGATTTTCAAATTCATTTTTTGCATGCTTCATAATCCTTTAACCATCTCTCAAACTTTTCAGCAATGATCGGTTTACAGTAATAATAACCTTGGGCAAGATTACAGTTCTTATCTCTTAGAAAATTAATTTCATCTTGTGTTTCTGTTCCTTCAGCTATTGTTTGTAATCCAAGATTCTTGGCAAGCATTATTATTGTCTCAACAATATCTTGATCCTTACTATTATACCCAATCCCTTGAACAAATGACTTGTCAATTTTAAGATAATCAATTGGGAATTCCTTTAAATACTTTAAGGAACTATACCCTGTACCAAAATCATCAATAGATATCTTAATCCCTATATCTTTTAAGGCATTTAACTTAGCTAAAATCACATCTGAATTGGATGCTATTGATTCTGTTATTTCCAAGACCACAAGCTCAGGTGGTATCTTGTATTCATCAACTACATTTTTGATGTTTCTTACAAAATCAGCCTGATAGAATTGGTGTATTGAAATATTGATTGATATGCTTATATTATTAATCTCCTTATTTATCCACAGTGATAACTGCTGGCAAGCATTCCTTAACACCCAATTTCCAATATCGATTATCAATCCACTATCTTCTGCAATTGGTATAAACCTGTATGGAGATACATTTCCTAAAACCGGGTTGTTCCATCTTAACAAAACTTCTACCCCATCAATACACTTGGTAGATAAGTCTATTTGAGGTTGGTATACTAGAAATAACTCATTATTATTAATTGCATTCCTTAAAAGAGGTTCAATTTTAGTTAGTTGGTCATCTTGTTCTTTTTCAATGTTTTTGTATAACAACATATTGTTCCTACCATGCTTCTTAGAGTAATACATAGCATTGTCAGCCTTTTTAAATAATACATCTATACTCTCACCATCTTCAGGAAATAAACTTATTCCTATGCTTGCTGATACGTATACTTCTATACCATTTAATACGAAACTTTCTCTAAACAAATTCTGTACTGACTTTGCTACACTAATTAGTTCATTATAACTACCATGTTTTATAGTTATAATATACTCATCACCACCATACCTAAATACTCTGGCATTATTAGGCAATCCATTTAATAGTCTGTAGGATACTTCTTTTAATAATATATCCCCTGTCTCATGTCCCCAGTTATCATTAATATTTTTAAATCTATCTAAGTCTATCATCATGATACCAAATTGTACTTTTGAATTTATCATAGATTTTATATAACTATTTAGCGAGTATTGATTGGGTAATCTAGTCAAATAGTCATAATATGCCATCTCTTTAAGTGTCTCCTCGGCTCTTTTCTGCAGGGTAATATCCTTCCCAATGCAATGTATTCCCTTTATCTCCCCATTTAACATTACTGGAATAACAGTAATATGTAGCTCAATAATTTCCATTTTACTATTATACATAGCTGTTTCATACTGTATAGATTTTCCATCTAATACCTTCATAAACTCTTTAATTGTGTATTCCTGTCTATCTTCTACTATGTATGGCAAAAATGAATTTCCAATCAAATCTTCTTTCTTATATCCCATTAACTCTTCAGTAGCCTTATTAACATAAGCAAATCTACCTTCTAAATCAAATGTTATTACAGCATCCACATTATCATCAAATAATGATCTATATAGTTGCTCACTTTCTAAGAGTTTGTTCTCGACTTCTTTCTTATATGTTACATCCCTTGCAATACCTAGGATATGTGTTATCCCATCTTCATCAAGAACTGGTATGGCAGAAGCCTCAAAATAAATAATGCTATTATCTTTTGAATTAATTCGAAACTCAAACTTTACTGTCTCATTGTCCATGACTTTATTAAAATACTCATAAACTTTGGGCAAATCATCTTTGTATATCAACGTAGAAAAATGTTGGTCAAAGAGCTCCTCCCTACTATACTTAATCAAATCCTGACATGAGTAACTTATATCTATTATTCTACCATTAGGCCCCACATAGTATATGATTTCTGGGCTCTTGTCAATTAATGTATTATAATGAGATTGGTTAAAATTCGCATATTCATCTTTGACTTCTATGAATTGTAAAATATAGTTATTCTTGCCCTTAATTATAATCTTTGAAGTCAATACTTCTACTTCTAAACTATTTCCCTGTTTATTATATAAAACACATCTATTTTTCTTGTTATCTTTAGTTGAAAGGAAAAAATCATTCATCTGACTATTTAATGCAGCATCTTCTAAATCATAAGTTTCATATCCACTAAATTCATGAAATTCATAATTCATTGCAACTACCTTTATCTCATTAAGATCATAAGATTCCTCCAAAATTATAATCGGAATGTTAAATATATTAATTATACTAAGAATTTCTGTATTATAATTCATAATGGATTTATCCTTTCTTAAAGAATTTTCTTTAACTTTGAATACACAATATCTATATGAAATCTATGACCTTACTAAAATAGTAACCCTTTTTGAGTTCAATGTAAACAGAACTAATGAATTTTAGCTAAATACATACTAAAGCTCTTTGTATACATTAAATACAAAGAGCTCATAGTTGGTCATATATTATCTATTTTCATTTTTGCCCTGTAAATGAGCCCCATACTTTCTTCTGAGGATCTAAAGCATCAAACTTAAATGCAACCCCATTGTCTCCAACTTTAGAAAAACTCATTTCTCCTAAGGCATAATTAACTTTACCAGTCTTATAGCTATAAAAATAGTTGTTATTTACATATACTGAACCATTATTTTCTAAATAAATATCAATATAAGATCCATCTGATACTTCCTTTGTAACATTTACAGTCATTATCAAGTCATCTATGGTCTTCTGGGTTGTTGTATTATACATTGAAACTACATAACTACCACCTATATTTTTTGGGTAATCAAAAGTAGTGTATAAATCTGCAAGATCTAATTTGGAGTCTGGAATAGAAAATTTTGCATTGAACCTTATCATCACTTCTTCCTTTTCCTCTGTTACTTTTACAATCTCCATCCTTCTAGGGCTATTTGCCATTATATGTGCAATAACTCTAAATCTTATTAATGCCTCCCCTTTATCTGAGATAACAGCCTGCCACCCTTCAGGATCTTCAATAGTTGATGGTAAATCAACGAATCTTAGAGTTGCACCAGCAAAGTGTGATGGTTTTTCATCAGCATTTGTATCTGTAACTTTTATATTAACTATTGAATTCATTCTTTTTTGGTAATTAACTAGTCCCTTTCTTATATCATCTTTAATGCTCATCATATTCTCAGCATGTATCCTACCTAGTATGACATCTACTAATCTCTCCAAGTCTCCCTTTCTCTCTTCACTTATTTCCTTTTTGATCCTTTCGTTTAGGCCACCTAAAGAACTTGTAGACCAGCCTTGAGGACTTGCTTCCTTCCCATAGATTCCAACAGTTGTATCATCTTCCCAAAATTCATAGGCATACCTATTTAGTTCCTTAGATATATCTTTCACGACCTGTTCTGGATCTTTTCCATTTTCAACCATTTTTCTTATTAAGGTTACCCATTGTTTATTTGATCTACCTTTTTCTTTGTAATATAGATCATAGGCTTTGGTATAAATATCAATTCTCCCACTAATTGCCTCTGCGATAAACTCATTTAGTGCGTAGTTGACAAGTCCAACTGAAAACATTCCTGCAGCCATTGATGTAGTACCCACATAAGTGCTGACCTCATCTAATATATATCCAGTCATACCTTCGATTGTCTTAAACACCATGGATTTATGATCATCTTGACTATAAGCTTGCAATATCTCAAAAACAGTCAAAGAATATCCCAAGTATGTTACACTCTTTTTTAAACCTTCACTAAATGTAGGAACATATCCTTCACTTATTCCATTTGCCACATCTACTAAGTTTGTAGTAATTCCTCCATGAATACCCACCATCTTTGATACCAAATCAAAACTATCCTGATAGAATGAGTCCTTATCATACATTGATGTTTCTAGCATTTTAATAGCTTGGTCTAAACTTATATCATCCAAATTAAAATCACTACTAAAAGCTAACATTGCATATCTCTTATTAGGATTTTTTATAGTAAATACTCCATATGTAGATAAGTGATTTGTCTTAATTACTACAGTTTTATTTTCACTGTCGTAGTAAGATTCCACTGGTTCCCATGTACTAGTTTCCGGGTTAAAATATCCAGCAAAAACTTCCTCTTCTGGAGCATCACAGGGAATCCTTAACTCTATGATTCCAGTAACTTCACCCTCCATATTAAAGTCATAAACAAGAGGTACAACTTCTTCATCCTCTACAGTAATTGGTGGAGGATTTTCAACTTTTTTAATGGTAACATTGGTATCATTAACCAGAGACCACTCCTCTATGGTAAGTGATACTCCTTCATTTGAGATGGAAAGGTTTTCTTCATTTAGGATCCCACTTACTTCTTTTGGGTAATCTATATTAATCGTCGCCTCTTCTTCACCTTCTCTTCCACATCCAGTTAGGGTCACAATGCTTGTAATCATCGAAATAATTAATAATATTGATATAATTCTGTTTTTCATCTACTCCATCCTCCTTTATTTCAAATAATCTTCACTCCACCATGGAATATACCTTATAGCCACTCTTCCATACTTGCCTTGATACCAGTTTCTATTAGTATCTTTTTTCTTAAGTTTTCAGCATCCTTCTTATATTCTATTTGGTGTTCAAATACCAGATCCTCTTTATAATCACAAGTGCCATATCTAATACTAATTTTATCTTTGCCTATATTAACATCTAGAAGTTTATTTCCTTTTAAACCTTGGTATCCCCAAGAATAAACCTGGTTATTATGTAATAAACCAAAGGTTGAAAATATTGTCTTTTGATAATCAGAATATTTGTCTTCTTTGGTGTTATTTATATCTGAGGGGTAAGCAAGTAGTGGATTGTCAATAATTAGATGTAAAATCTTCTTTTTTTTATAAAGTCTATGTAGTTTGAATATACTATATGTAATAATTGAAAGTCCCAATACACTTAATGACATATAGCCATTGCTTAAGAAATAAATAAATGTTATAGTCCCAACTATCAATACAATCCCCATTAAAATTAACCTATAAATTATTGGACTCACTTTTTTTACCTCCTTTAATTAAATTTACTAGATTAAATGATTTAAGGCATCCCCAAAAAGGATGAAATAAGAAAAAGCTTCTCATACTTTAGTATGAAAAGCTCTAATAATTAACTTGATTTCTACTTATATTGGTTCTTTAATATGGTACTTATTAATTCTGCCCTACTTTCCACATCATATTTTGAAAATATATTCCTAGTGTGGGTTTTAACTGTACTTTCACTTATACTTAGTGCCTTAGCGATGTACTTATTAGATTCTCCAGATAATATATGGTCAAGTACTTCCTGTTCTCTAATGGTCAGTGGATCAAGGGTTTTAATACTTGATATTATACTATTCTGCTGGTTTGATGAGGAGTTCTCATAAACCATTAGGTAGGAGTGATTCTTTAACAACATGACTAGTTGATGGTTAAGTGGCGGTAACATTACAAGAGTTATGCAAACTATACTCAAAGCAATAACAGTTACTTCTGCTCCTCCAATACCTAATGATTCTATTCCTATCCCAATAGCTCCTCCTGTAAGTACTCCAAATACATTGGCAGCTAATCCAAGGCCAAATACCCTTGCAGGATTATCTGTAAGATCAACCATTTCAGCTAGTATACTCCACCAGAATAGATCAAATACACCAAATGCTCCAAGCATAAATGTATCTATAATTATATAATCAAGAGACCCTCTTCCCAATAACATAAACAGAATAAAGGAAGCCATTACCATAAAGATCCCCACATACAATATCCTAGCTCTTTTAATACTTGTGGGAAGATTTCTCAACAACAAAATAGCAACTATATATGGTATTGCCCAATACCAAGTTGTTAAATTTCTTAGATTAGCAAATGATGGATTTACAACTTGATACATTAATCCTGAGTTTATGGTAACTATAAAAACAAATACAGCCAATATCAATAAGGGTTTGTTAATTCCTCTTTCTCTTATAGGATTAGGTTTAATATTATGTAACTCAACTTTCGATATAAATAGACTGCTAAATAATAAGATCCCCATTGATGCCAATAATCCAATTATTGAAGATGTCTTTAAGGATAAAACATCTATTCCTATCATCACTATATTTGAGATAATTAGCAAGTCAGCACATACCTTTAGTCTCATATTCCCCTGAGAAGTATATTTTAGGATGTAGCCCCAAGATGCCACTGCCAATCCACTTGCAAAACCACTAATCATCAAACTTACAAGAAATAGCTTGGTCATGGATAATAAAAATGGTATTGATACTAGTAGAATTATTCCCATACTAACAATCATTGAAGTTTTAGCAGTGACTATAGATTTAACCACTTTCCCTGCAAAAACTAATCCAAAAAAATGAAACACAATAGACATCTGAATGTATAGTGATGGTTCTAAGTTATTTGTCTCCAAAATACCATAGAGTACCTGTCCTTCAAATTGAAAGGATAGAATATATGCAAAAAGTAGTGAAAACCCTATTAGAGACAGCATATAGTTATACTTAGTATTCTTCTTATCCATGTATATCCTCCAACGAATAATAAAATTCATATGTACTCCTTTTGTATCAAGAACTGTATTGTTTGCTTTATATATTTAAAACTATTCTATCATATTGATCTATAAAAATGTATTTAAATTGGATATATTTTACATTACTAATAAATACCTAAAAAAAAGAGGAGAACTAAGTATAGTTTCCTCTGTCTTCTCAAATCCTATTAAATTAAAAATCCAATTGCAATTACTGCTACTACAATTAGTGGTGCTGGTATTTTTTTAGTCAAGAGTAGAATGATTGTTGCTAGAGTTACTAAAAGATTATCAATAGCAAATCCACTTCTCTGCATCAGTATAAGTGCTGCAACTGCTATCAAGCCTCCAGCAACTGCAGTTATGCCCTTCAAAGATACCTTTATTCCCCTGATTCCTTTTAGCATTTCCCATATGGGATAAATAAAATAAATAAGAAGTAATCCAGGTAAGAATATGGAAATGCCACCAATTATTGCTCCTGCAAGCTGTAATAAAACACTTCCACCTCGAGCTGCCATACCACCAGCGTAAGCAGCAAAACTAAACATTGGACCAGGCAGTCCTTGTACAAGGCCAAATCCTGTTAAAAATTCCTGATTTGTCATGTATTGATTTACATCCACCAATTCACTATACATAAGTGGCACTACAACTTGCCCTCCACCTATTACTAAATAACCATACCTGTAAAAGCTCTCAAATAGTCTAATTAGAATATTGTCCCAAACTGCTAAAAGCAATATGCTACCCATTGCAAATATAGCAAATGCAATGAAATATTTCCAAGGCGGATTTATCTTAACATGATTCCATAGGTCCTGTTCGTTTGAAGTTATAACACTTATAATTCCTCCCACAACAAGAACTAATGGATATATCCATGGTTCTCTAATAAAGTATGTTACCACAGCTCCCATAACAAGTAGGAGCAATGTTAAATTATCCTTAACAACTTTTCTACCAATTCTATAGGCTGCTACTACAATAAATCCAACCGCCATAGGTCCTATATACCTTAAACTGTCTTGTGATAAATTCATTGTACCTAAAAACTGACTTAAAAAAGATAATAATGTCATGACAACTAATACAGGTAGTGCCCAAACTAACATCGTTAATAGTGCTAGAACAGGCCCTCCCATCTTATGACCAATTGCTACAATGGTTTGAGTACTACTAGGTCCTGGTAATATCCCTGTTAATGCTATTAATTCAACTAATTCTTCTTCGGATAAATACTTCTTTTTTACAACCATCTGATCAGTAAAGACTCCATAATGAGCTTCTGGCCCACCATAAGCTCCCAAAGAACATACAAAAACATCCTTTAAAAAAGTCTTCCATTTTACCCTCTTTGGGTTAAGATCTTTATCTTCTATATTCAAGTACATTCTCCTCTCTTTTTAATATAATGAATACCCATTTATCGTTTGCATAAATTACATTTTTTTGATATACTCATATCATATTTCGATATCGGATTTCGTTATTAATGTAATACCCTAGGAGTGATATAATATGCAAGAAAAAATTCTAAGAAAATTTTTTTTGGGTTTCATCCAAATCCATATCCTTCATCATGCTAAGAAAGAACCTTTTTATGGTGCTTGGATGATTGATGAGCTTTTAGAACATGGTTACAATATGAGTCCAGGTACTTTATACCCTCTACTTCATAGTATGGAAACTAGCGATTTACTTGAAATGGAAGAGCGATTGACTGATGGGAAAATTCGAAAGTACTATAAAATTACACCACTTGGTAATAATATCCTAGAAGAAGCTTTGAATAAAGCCTATGAATTATTTAAGGAAATAAGAGAATAACAAAACCTCATTATCGGGGTGAGTGTATATCATATCATTCCCTAAATAATGAGGTTTATTTTTTCTATAAAAATATTCTTAGCCAATATATTCCTAAACCCACTGCGATGGTTAAAAATAGGCTTTTTGTTTTCCATGCTACTACAATTGCAACAATTGATGCCATTAGTTTTGGGTTGCTAAATGAAAACCACATCTGCCCATTATCAATTAAAATTGCAGGAAAAATCAATGCTGATAATACTGCTGCAGGTACATATCTTAAAGATTGATGTAGCCATTTTGGCATTCTAAATTTATCATTTAAATAAATAAATGAAAACCTAAAAAGGAATGTCCCTAATCCAATTATTAGTACTGTTATAACAAATTGTAAATCATTCATAATTAGATATTCCCCTTACCTTTACTCATTAGTTTTTCACTAATGGTACCAACTGCAATCCCTACTATGGCTGCTATTATTAACCCAAGATTCATTGGTAGAGATGCAGCTAGAACAGCCACACTACCACTTGTTATAATTGTTATTATTCCTGACCACCCTGTTATTCCTTTTAACAATACAGCGATAAATGTTAATGGTATTGCAAATTCTAACCCTAAACTTTGAGGGATAATTGATCCCATAAGATATCCGATTATAGTATTAATCTGCCATAATGTCCAAATGCTTATTGATGCCCCAAAAATAAAACTCTTTTTATCTTCATTTGGCTCATTTAAAAAATGGACCATAGATATTGCATAACTTTGATCAGTCATAGTATAGGCTAAAATAGCCTTCCATCTTATGCTTATTTTTCGTAAATGTTGAGATATTGATAGACTATATATCATCATTCTTAAGTTAATAATTAATGCAGTATATATAATTACAATGGTATTTGCATTGTCTAATGCTAATTGCAATACCGCTAGCTGAGAAGCACCTGCAAATATTCCAATGCTCATTAACATAGTCATACCCAGTGATAAGCCAGCATTAGAGGCTGTTATTCCACTTATCAAAGCAAATGGTATTAATCCTAAGATCAAGGGTATAATGGCTTTTACACCTCTTTTAAAACTTTCATTCATAATCATGGTTTATCTCCTCATAGTATAATACAGACTATTCTACCATAATCGCCTCACATATTCTATTATTATTCAACGAAAATTATTAGAACTTAAAGTTTCAAATTATTATCTTTAGCATTATTAAAAAACTTAGAAGAAAACCTAAAATATTTTAGGTTTTCTATTGGAAAAGTTATTGTGTTGGTAAATTTGGGGTGACTTTAATAATAAGATCATCATTATCGCTAGGTGTTCCTCTACCATCCCTATTATTTGTTGCAATATAAAAGGAGCCTCTAAAATAAATAATTGTTCTGATTCTTCCATAATCATTGATAATTGGTTCTTGTTTGATTAAATCTCCCTGAGTATCTATGTCTATCTTTAAAACCATATTCCCCCTTAGACCTGCTACATATAGTGGATTATCGATAGTATTCTCCCAGGGTAAAAAAGTAATACCTGATGGTGCTAAGGTATAGCTAGAATAACATGATATGGGATCCTTAAACCTGTCATCACTACTAGTACAAGTAACTCTTGGCCATCCGTAATTCTCTCCAGGTAATATCTTGTTGATCTCATCTTGACTATTTGGTCCATGATCACTGGCATATAGATCTCCTGTTATTGGATGCCATGAAAGCCCTTGAGGATTTCTAAGGCCTAATGCATATACCATGCTATTTTCTATAGGGTTATCATCTGGGATACTTCCATCTGGGTTGATTCTTAAAATCTTCCCTGCAAGGGAGTCAAGATCTTGTGATAAGTCTGGAACTTGAGCATCTCCTGTAGTAATATACAGTTTCCCATCGGGACCAAATTTTATTCTTCCACCATTATGAAATCTTGACCCTGGAATTTTATCCAATACATACTCCTCATTCTTTAAAGATTTCCCATCATAAATAAATTTAGATACCCTATTATATAAGTTGTTCCCATCTCTATATGTGTAATATAAATATATTTTTTTGCTTTCTTCGAAATCTATACTTTTTTCAAGACCAAGTAAACCTGCTTCTCCAGTGTGCTCCACGCTTGTCTGAATATGAATAACTCCACTATTTAACAATATAACTCTTCCAGCTCTCTCAGTTATAAGGATCTCATCATCTGATAATGGTAGTATTTCCCAAGGTATTTCAAAGTCCTCACCAATTATCTCTAAAGTATATTCTAGTTCATCTGAAGAGTATACTAGCTCCTCAAGTATTACATCCTCTTCTTCATCATTATTAATATCTTCAATCACTTCTTCATTTTGTTGCTCTTCTACAACTTCTTCACTATAATCAGGTGAGAATATTGTCCTTGCTAATAAAAAGTCTCTCCCGCCCATTTGCCAGAATGCTATAAGAGCAACCATAACAATTGCTAAACCAATCAGTAGCTTTTTCATTTGAATGCTCCTTTCAAAAAATATCCCATCTCATACAAACACCTTGTGCTTAAAATATGCTAAATGAAAAATCCAACATCAATTTAAAAGTTTTATAAGATTTCCAAATTTAAACAATTTTAACATATTTACATTTTACCTTAACTACTATTTTTCAACGCTGAGTTTTTTTATACTCATTACCCTTCTTGTCATAAGTTATCCACTCACCAGTGGGCTCTCCCTTTTTAAAATAACCAGATCTTTTCAATGTTCCATCAGGTCTAAACCATTCCCAATATCCTTCTGGATGGTCATTGACAATAATCCCTTTGGACCACTTTGTTTTACCATTGGCATGATATTTTATAGTAAAACCATCTATAACTTCTACCTTTTTCTCTAATTTTCTATTTTTTATATCACACTTGCCATCAGCCATTTTTAAAACCTCCTTATTTAAATATACCCTTGAAGTTATATTTTAGCTGAAAATATACAATTATAACACTTATGTGTCATTTTAGTCTCTAATATGCAATCATTTGTCTTTTGGTATATAATATACTTACAAACAATCTATAGATTTATCTATATGAAAGGAATGAAATAAATGAAACTAAAGTTGAATAAACATATTATATGCTTAGTATTAATATTTTCTATATTAGTTTTCTCTAGTATAAGTAGTATTAACCCATCTTATGCTATAAGTTTGAGTGATATTGATAATCATTGGGCCAGATCATATATTCAAACAGTTTCTGATTTTAATGCTATTAATGGTTATCCAGATGGTAGTTTTAAACCCAATGATAATATCAAAAGAATAGAGTTTATTTCATTGATAGTTAAGTCTCAGGGATTACAAGTTAGAAATCTGAGACAAGGAGAATTCTGGGGCATGCCTTACATTGAGTCTGCTCTTGAAAATAACTTAATTAGGTTTTTTGAATATGGTAGTATGACTGAGGTAGCCTTCAGTAAATATATTTCAAGACAAGAAATGGCAAGTATAGTAGTAAATGCTTACACAAAATCAGGTGGTAGAATTGATCCTTTAGCTTTCAATGCAGCCACAGCAATGTTAAGCGATTTAGATACAGTTTCTCCAGATTATATAAGTAATGCTATCTCATCTGTAGCTTTAGAATTCATTTTAGGATATCCAGATGGTACGTTTTCACCAATGAAAAATGCAACAAGATCAGAAGCAGCTGTTGTATCTTATAGACTTCTTAATAAACAAGGAATTATTCCTGATGGCTATCTCCCTATAAATGTAATTGTCTCCAAGAACAATCTGGAACAAGGAGATTTATTAGATATTACAGTCCATCACTTGTCAGAAGGTACAGAAGTATCATTAAATCAGGATTTATACTCAAACTTTAAGTGGTATAAAAGTGATAATACTCTAAAAGGATATATTCCAACAAATTATAATACTAAACCAGGTGTATATTTACTGAAATTTACAGACTCGAAAACAAAGAATATAGTCACTAAAGTCATTGATGTTGCAGCAAGAGATTTCAGAGTTCAGCATTTAAAAATTGATACTACAATTGAATCTAGTACAAGAACTGAGGAGGCAAATGCAGAATATAGAAAATACTTTAACCCATCAAGGGAAGTTTCTTCTCAGACAAGATATTATAGTGAGCCATTTATTTTACCTGTTAAAGGAAGAATTTCAACAGAGTTTGGTGAATCCAGAACAGTAAATGGTTCCCTTACATCTTATATACATGCAGGCATTGATATAGCTGCTCCACTTAATACAAATATATTAGCAACTAATAGAGGTAAAGTTACACTTGCAATGCCCCTAATTTTAACCGGTAATAGTATAGTAATCGATCATGGCGAAGGATTATTTAGCGTATATTTCCATTTAGAAAAATTAAATGTTACTCAAGGAGGTATAGTTGAAAGAGGACAAATTATTGGGACTGTAGGGTCAACTGGTTTTTCTACCGGGCCTCATTTACATTTTACTATGTCCCACTATAATATTAACCTAGAGCCAGGGTATTTCATATATGGGGAGAGCATAACGAAAAATAATTATCTGGAACTTATGAAGTAATCCAAAAACTAAATCAAGACTCTTATGTTTCTAAATTTTAGAGATATAAGAGTCTTTTCATGACTTCATTCTAGCTAATTACTATATCCTTTTTATTCATTCTTTAAATACAATATTCTGCTATAATAATTTCCTTCTATTAACTCAGCTACTGCTAATTTATTCCCCGATGGACTCCATGATGTAGTTGAATATTTTACATCTGGGAGAATTTGAAATGTTTTTTTACTTATAGTATCAAAAACATATATACCAGAACTTTCATTACCACTCAAAGCATCTAGTTTATAATAAGAAATTAAGTCTCCATCCTTTGACCAGGATATTCCACCAAGTTCACTTCCCTCATCAATTACACTAGTATCTTTTCCTAGTAAGTCACTTAAAAGCAACCGACTATTAGAACCATCATTTTGATTAATTATCAATTCATTGCCTTTAGGTGATGGTATTACATCAGTTACATTAGTTAAACTAGTTCCTATCTTTTCTTTAGAATTGAGATTCATACTTATCAAGCTTTGATCAGTAAGAGTGTTATAGTAAATTACATCCTTAACCTTACGAATTAGAAATATATCCTTTTCCAGATCATCTAAAATCTCAATATCTCCATCAGTACTTGCTAAGAATACAGAATTATTGTATGTCGTGCCAATGACATCATTATCACTCCATATTGCACTTGTAGCTCCTCCAATATTTTCTCCCTGAATACCAAAACCTATATGATTATTTATATTCATTACAAAATAGGCTGGATCACCAATCTCTACTTTATAATAAAGTATAGATTCTTTATTTTCTGAAAGAGTAGCTCCACCTAGAAATAGATTCTCTGCCTCACTTATCAGCTTATACTCTTTGGTGTTAATATTGTAGAAATATAAACTCCTTGGGTATTTTTCTGATAGCTCTGCTAGTTTCATTTTGTTTAAGGAATCATTTTCCATTGATAATAGTACGGTCTCATCATCTAACCAATCAGTTATTTCTATATTCTCATAGCTATCAATACTCTCTACGTTTATTACTGGTCTTTCATTCTTATCAACTATATCCTTATTATCTGTGTCTAATTGGTTGCCATTAGTACTGCAAGCAGTTAGAAGAAAAATTAAACCCACAATGATTGATGTGAAAATATATTTGTTTTTCACTTAACTCACTCCTTCATAGCCATTATCTACTTCCCCTGCTTACTTTCTCTAAAGTACTCCATTATCCCATTTGTAAGTTACTTGTAGTATATTTACCCGTATTAGAACTACCTATTCCTTCTAAATATTACACGTTTATTAAATATTAAATTCCTAGTTGAAATAAAATCAACTTTTAGCTCAATATTCTAGTATTCTGCTAAAAGTTGATTTCTATTTATATCCTTTTTAATTACAATAATGGCATCTGATGTTTATATAAAGTTTACACATTCATTAGTTTAACTGGAATCCAGATTTCACTCCTATACTTTGGATTACTGGTGTCTGGGCTCTCGTTCCATAGAATTTCTGGACCTTCTACTACCTCATAATTTGATGATGGAATCCACTCTGAGTAAATACGACCCCATATATTTTGAAGGGTTTCAGGAAATGGTCCAATGGATTCAAAAATTGCCCAAGTACTTTCCTTAACATTTAAAACATCAAATTCAAATGTATCATTATTTGTGGTTGCTACTCCAATGTAATGATCTAATTCACCTTTTTCATCCATTCTTCCTTCAGAAAAATTTGTTGATGCACTTATAATTCCTGATGGACTTATATTAGATATAGATTTTAATCGTTTAATGGTATCAACCGTTAATAGCTCAGTCATTTTAGCAATTTCAGGATTAACACCCTCAAAAACTATAGGGACTCTTCTTTTATATCCTACAATTTTAAAGGCTTTCTTTTCAACAATTCTAAAATTCATTTCTACTCCTCCTTTAATTGATAATTGAAAGGTCATTCTAGGGTATGATTTAAGTTGTGAATCTTCTCTTTTTGCTTCAGATGGAAGAATCCCATGAATAGAATAGAAAGCACGTGAAAATGAGTCTGCTGAATTATATCCATACTTTAGTGCTATATCTATAACTCTCATATCTAAGTTCTTTAAATCTAATCCAGCTAAAGTCAGTTTTCTTCTACGAATATATTCAGATAAACTAACTCCTGCTAGAAATGAAAACATCCTTTTAAAGTGGTATTCCGAACAGCATGCTATTTGTGATATCTTATTGTAATCTACATCATCAGTTAGATGCTCTTCAATATAAGTCATAGCTTTATTCATGTTGCTTAATTGATTCATCCCTTAATCCCCTCCTTGAATATATGTTAGCATAATAGGATTAATAATATCCGACAATTTGTGCACAAATTTATCGTTAATAGTATACTTTAATATATATTTCCCCCACAATCTTCAAATTATAACCAATACTGTAAAACCTAAACTAATTCCTTTGAAAATTTTTCAGAATTAGTTGCAATAAACATGCATAAAAAAGAAACTTAGGTCTTCCTAAATGTCTCATATAAGTTAAATATTTTAGCCATTTCTAGTAACTACATATGAATGTCTGCTTTGACTTGTCTTATAGAAAAGTCCCATTATTGCAGCTATTATAAGTATTCCTGCTGATACATAAAATGCCATCTCATATGAACCTGTGGCATCAGCTATTTTGCCTCCTAAAATCGGTCCAAATACCCCTCCTGCTCCCCAGGCTGAAAACATGATTCCATAATTAAGTCCTAGGTTTTTAGTTCCATAATTATCTGCGCATGCAGAAGGATAAACTGATAGCATTGAACCATAGGCAAAGTATATCATTGCAGCGGCCATTAAAACAGTTGCAAAACTACTTAATCCATTAAATAGGAATAAGGCTAATGCTTGAAGTACATATAAAACAGACATTGTTTTACCCCTGCCAAATTTTTCAGAAATAACTCCTGCTAATGGTCTTCCCAATGCATTTGCTATTGCAGCTAATGCTACAAGTTGTAGTGCTGCACTTTCTCCTAGCATAACCTTAACAATGGGCTTTAAACTTCCTATAGTCATTAATCCACCTGTTGCACCTGCAAAAAACATAAACCATAACATGTAAAATTGCTTAGTCTTAAGCATTTCCTTAACCGTTTTGTCTTCTATTGGTGGTTTAGCTGCTTTATTATCTGAAACAACTGGTTTGTCAGGGTTTCTTACAAATTGAGCAAGTGGTAATGTCATTAGAAGAAATATAACCCCCATGATTCTAAATGATGTAAAAACATCATACCTAGAAAGCAAAAAATTACTTAATGGCACTATATAGAGGGTAGCTAATCCAAATCCTCCAACTACGATTCCTGATATTAATCCCTTCTTCTCAGGTGGAAACCACTTTAGAGCTGGTGGCGTTGTAGATGCATAACCTAGGCCAATTCCAGAGCCTGCTAATACCCCGAAAGATATGGTTAATCCAAATATACTAGTCATTGATCCTGCTAAGATACAGCCAAATCCAATCAGTAAACCTCCTATTGTAACTACCCATTTAGGTCCTATCTTATCCTGTAGCCTACCCGCAGGAATCATTACCAATGCAAACATAATTATTGCAACAGTATAAGGTATGGAAGACTCAGTTTTAGTCCATCCTAAAGTTTCTTGAAGCTTTCCTGCAAATATACTCCAAGCATATAATACTCCAAAGGCAAGATTTATACCTGCTCCAGCTGCAACTACTATCCAGCCTTGTTTGTTTGATTTCACTATGTAGCCTCCTTAAATTTAAATAATGTATCCAAAGTCTCATTATAGCTTATATGGCTTCAAGATTCAATCATATAATTAATAAATTAACAAAATACTACAATAACATTACTTTAATATTTATGGTAGGTTGCAATCATTATATTGTTACAATTGTAAACTATTATGGTATATATAATCTATGGTCTATAATGGATATCTTATACTCGCATAATATAAAAATTGACTCAAATAATTCATCTGTGCATAAATCAAAACAAATTGGGAAGAACTTTATTTTCCCCATTTGTTTTGATTCTGATATCATTAGTTTAATCTTATTATCTAGTGAAAGTTCAAGAATTTCTTCACGTTTATTTTCAGGCACATAAATAGTAACCTTAAAAAACCCATTCCAAATAGATAGCCAAATAATTGTTGTTTCTTTACTACCACCTCTTGCTCCTGTCCATTTATGAACACCTTTGCCCAGCCAAGCTTTCCCATCATTATAGTAATTCCACTCTAAGGTTATACCATGATGTTCAAGTTTACTAATAAAAAATAAATACGCATTGTTTGCCTCCCCAAGTATCTTACTTATGACTTCTATAGTTGGTTTAACATCAGGGTTTCTAAGGGATTGCTCTTTTACTTCTTTCATATCATAAACACCTCAGTAATAATTAATTCACATACTAACAACTCATTAATACAATTAATTGTCGTAACTACAAATCAATCTCAAGTAATATTGGTGTGTGGTCTTGTCTAGGTCCTGAATCAATCATTTCGGATTTAAGAACCCTATCCGCTATCCGATTGCTAACCAACCAATAGTCAATTCTCCATCCTGAATTATTTATTTTACTTGTCTTAGCCCTTTGAGCCCACCAGGTATAGGTGTCAGTTATATCACCATGTATATATCGGAATGTATCAGTAAAACCTTTTGCCAGTAGATTAGTAAATCCTTCCCTTTCTTCATCTGTAAATCCAGGTGACTTTCTATTGCTACTAGGATTAGCTAGGTCTATTTCCTTATGGGCTACATTGTAGTCCCCTGTTCCAATAACATACTTTATCTTGTCTAAATCAGCAAGATATTCAGCGTATTTAATATCCCAAGTCTGACGATCTTCCAAACGATTCAAACCATCCCCTGCATTTGGTGTATAAACTTGGGTTAAAAAGAAATCCTCAAACTCTAATGTTATAATTCTTCCTTCATAGTCCATAGTACCTGGAGCACCAATTACTGGGTAAGTAACAGACGGGTTTAAATGTTTCTTATATAAAAACATTGTCCCTGCATAACCCTTACGAGCAGGTTCAACTGAACTATTCCAAACAATTTCATATTCTTTAAATATGTCATTTAAGATTTCAAAGTGCTTCTTAGTAGGACCACTACCTGGTAGCTTTGTTTCCTGCAAGGCAACAATATCAGGATTGTGGTCTGCAATGGTATCTAGTACCTCCTTAGATAATAGAGCACGTGCTGAATCGCTGGTTAGTGCAGCGTTTAATGAATCGATATTCCATGAAATTAATTTCATTGTTTTCCTCCTCGTAAGTATTTTTATATTTGCAGTTTTAACTAAATCTCAATGCTAAATAAACAATATATTAATTTTTCTATATTCTATCTATTCAGGATCTTCATCTAAAATCCAAGGTAATATAACTCCTGATATTCCAACTAATAAATAGGGCTCTTCCATCTGAGGCTTAGGACATGGAATTTCTTTAGAAGAGCCTTTAAATACTTTTATCTCAAGCCCTTCTATTGAAACTGATATCTCATCTTCACCCATAGAACCTTTTACAGGATAAAAGGATAAGTAGTCCATCTGGTTCTCAGGTTCATCATATAGTGGAAGCATAATTTCCAAAGGATAATCTGGATCCAATCCTAATACTTTTAAAAACTTTGAAGTTTGAGGATACTTATCTTTAAAAGTTTCATAATAGTTTCTACAATAAGAACAACTACACTGTTTTTCATATTTAAATCGATATTCTTCAGTAATTTTATAATCATTAACAATTTTTAAATCAAGCAACTATTTTTCCTCCTGTATATCATAAATAATTGTTAACTTTCCCATTCTACTTAATGCATAATTTACATCATTTATGCCCTTAATAACATCTATTCCCCTCCGTTAGGAATAATAAACCTCTTTTGAATAAGTTACATAATGTCATTATTAATTATTATTGGTATTTAACTTTTTAACGACAAAACTGAAATGTATATTATAAATCTTACTCACTTTTAATCTATATTACATCTCTATCTTTGAAATCACATAATACATATATTAAGGTTAACTTTGTTTTACTTCTGTTCTGCAAAATAGTGCTCTACTGCATATAAATATTGCTTTTCAAACTCTGAAATAGCTTTTTTACTAGTCTTCATAAAAGGAAGAAGAATATCATAGGCATGGAACCAATTTTTATAAACATCAACCTTTGCATCAATCCCTACCTTCTTAAGATTTTCTATATAGGTCAGAGTTTCACAGTAGAAAGGTTCAATATCTCCGACAAAAGTGTAGGCAGGTGGAAGTTTTGAATAGTTAGTCTGCCTTGCTGGCGCAGCATAAGGAGGTACTTCATCTCCCCATAAGTCTCCAAGATAAGCCTTCCAGCCCTTATGATTACGCTTTGTATTCCAAATAGGAGAATTGTTATCTCGGGATGAATCTGTATCTCTATCATCTATCATTGGATAAAGCGGCATCTGATATGCAATATTGATTTCGCCTTTATCTCTTGCATACATACAAGTTGCAATAGCAAGCCCACCTCCTGCACTCTCACCACCAACTATAATTTGGCTGCTATTGATACAAAGTTGTTCTGCGTTCTCCTTCAAATATTTGAGAGCAGCATAACAATCATTCAATGCAGCTGGATAAGGTGTTTCCTTTGACAATCGATACTCTGGGGTAAGAACTACTGCACCATATTTTTTTACCAAATCAATGCCTCGTGAGATGAAGATCATCTTAGCCATCCCTGTAACATATCCTCCTCCATGTATCCATAGAATTCCAGGTGTTTCTACTTGGGATTTTTTATTGACTGTTGGTTTAAAAATATATATGTCCAAATTTTTCCCATCTGATTCAATTTTAATCTTTTCCATCTTATACTGTTTCATTTTATTTCTCCATTAATCAAAGTAACTATTTTAGTCCAGTCTCATCCCAAATCGAATAACTTATTTAATCAATTCTTATCCAATGAAACAATGTTAGTTCTTTCAACTTACCTTAGATACATTTTAGCTTATTATTTAAGATTGGTCCAATAAAAAGACAGCCAAATTTAATGACTGCCTTAGTTTTAACTACTCCAGTATTTCTTTTAATTTTTCTTCAGCCTCATCCAAAGACTCTGAAACTTCTTCTTTTACATCTTCTTCCTTTTCATTTATTGATTCCTTCACCTCAGTAACTTTGTCCTCTACGTCTGATTTAACTTCCTCTAATTTGTCTTCTACTTCTTCTTTCTTTTCTTCCATTCTAGGTTCTACTTCTTCTGCTTTATCCTCTAATTTGTCTTTAATCTCTTCCATCTCTTTCTTTGCTTTCTCCTTTAGATCATCTGCATCTTCCTTAAAATCATCTAGTTTGTCTTCAAGTTTATCTTTTACATCCTCAAACTTGTCTTGAGCCTTTTCAATAACATCCTCTGTATCATCTTTCACAGCTTTTGCCAAATCTTCTGCCTTATCAGCAAGATGTTCCCCCTTCTCCTTTGCTTCTCCAAAAATCCCCTTAAGTTTGTCCATTATTCCCATAGTATAACCTCCTTTGAAATTTTGACACACGTTTATCAATCAACCTATAGATACCCATTATTTGAAATAAAAGTTATTCAGTAATTCTATACATTAAACTCATTATGTAAAGAGTCTAGCTAGCATATATCATTTTTTAACTTTTGTAGTTATGGGGTAATATATCAAAACTCGTAGATGGAAACACATCAAAATTGATGGCTATTTGTTGAAACATGTCCTGGCAGTACAATTTATATAGCTATTTCTAATATAATAATTAATGATGTAATGTAACATATAGTATAGTCTATCAACTTCCTTAATAATTCATAGTATTATATGTTTTCCTACCTATGTTGCTTTAAAAACTTCTCAGCAATTTTTGCAACTGATTTTCGGGGACTACTTAATTACCCTTCTGCAAAATGGATCATAGCAGATTTATTATGATTATGATAAATTGTTTCTCTTCTTAAAAGTTCAACTTTCTTAGATAATAAATACTATTTACTTCACATTTATCTACTATCCAGACGTGAAATATTAAAATTGCGCAATATTCACAAAATTGGCCCTTTCTAATTTACAAAACATGCGAATTAATTTAATGACTCATTGTAAAATGAAATTGAACTAATATAAAAAGCCCATAGATGAATATCTGTGTTATGATTTAATCACGACAAAAAATCTGACACGGAGGATAATCACTATGGACTACCCTAATAATACCATTGATTCGAGAAAAAACAAACACCTAAACTCTGAAGAACGTATGATAATTCAGTTGCGTCTTCAAGATGGATATACTCCATATAAAATAGCTAAAGCCCTTGGTAGAGCATTAAATACAGTTCTTAAT
>Ga0265293_10003382_pt1 | contig 29665 bp, 28 predicted proteins | sample Munlanlewell138R_FD_192505 | JGI IMG/M metagenome (GOLD analysis project Ga0265293, IMG submission 192505) | Leachate microbial communities from a municipal landfill in Southern Ontario, Canada - Leachate well 138R | ecosystem: Engineered > Solid waste > Landfill > Unclassified | place: Canada... | reverse complement strand
CTTCTAATCTAATAAATGTTTACATAATTCTTTAGTGAACGTTTTTTCAACATTAGTAAATTTAGTTTTTTTCATAATTCGATAAATCCTTTTATTGAGTTTCTTTGATATAACCTTTGTTCCTTTGATAAACCCGGGAACATCTAATAGATGTTTTTCAATCGCTTCTAAAACATCTTCATAGGCAACAATTCTAATTTGTTCCCCAACGCGATAAAAGACATAATCCAAGTAAGGTGGAAAAACAGTTAACGTCAGTTCTTTCCATTCAATGCCGATGAATAATCTTTTTTCTTCATCCTTTAAAAACAAATAGCGAGGAACATATGTGTCTAGTTCCTTGTAATACTTCTGAAGTTCATATAAGTCGTCTAGATAACGTAAAATTGAATTCAGTTTTTCTTTTGGCAAGATGTGATAATCTCTTAATAAAACAGGGTTTTTTTGAACATATGCCTCTTTTAGCATATCAAAGACCTTATGGACAACCTCTGCCTTATAGGGTAACACATTTTCAAACATTTCATTATAAATATGAAACTCAAACTGATCACAAACCCTTCGTACTATTTCGAAAAATTTCTTAGCTGCATAGTCTGGTGTTAAAATCGGCATTTCTAAGCGAAAATTCAAGTCAAGAAAGCGTGGGTTTAACCGATGAATATCGGGAACATGCGATTTTGGAGTAATAACAAAAGAAGCTTGATAGTTTAGCATTGGATGCAAATAATCAAAACGGACTTCCGACTTATTCGTCTCCATCGTCATGCCTTCAATATTTTCGAAAAAATAGACTAAGTTATCTAAATCGATTTTTCGACTTTTTTCCTTAAAAAAATGAATATTAAATAGTGACACACAATCACCTTCCTTGTTCTTATATTTTATCACAAAATCGATCTTTTATTCTTGACGATATTTCTTAAACTGTTTAAAGTCAGTTCTTTCCAAGGTTAATGGTGTCACAGAGATATAGCCTTCATTAAAGGCAGCAACATCGCTATCTTCATGTTCCTGATAGTTGATGATGCTCGATTTGACGTGATAAACATGCTGTTTTTCACTTTTGACGAATTCCGCATGTTGGTATTGAAGTCCTTGAATTGTTAACCTTACACCTTGTGGTTTTATAAATGTTCTTTTAGGAAAATTGATATTTAAAACACCACTAAAATCATAAAGCTTCGCTTCAATTGCTTCGTCTAAAATCTTGACCGTTTCATCATAAATATAGTCAGCATTAATATCGTGTGCCGATACGGCAATGGCTGGTACACCTAAAATACGTGCTTCATAGGCAGCCGCGACCGTTCCTGAATATAAAATATCTTTTGCAATATTTGGTCCATGGTTAATACCGGCAACAACTAAATCGAAATCAACATTGTAATGCTTAAAGGCCATACGGACAGTATCAGCTGGAGTTCCATCAACAACTAAGACTTCATTTGCTCCGTGAAGCGGTTCACCAATCATTGTTTCAATTCGATCTTTATAAGTAATCGATTGGCTTTTTGCACTTTGCTGAACCTTTGGTGCGGCAACATAAACATTGCCGTAAGGATACAATGCCCGAACTAAAATCTTCAATCCTAATGCCTGATATCCATCATCATTGACAACTAAAATATTCATTTATTACTCCTCCATTACTTTACTACAGCGTAGACATAATCCATTTTCGCTAACAGTTTCAACTACATTCCAACAACGTTCACAAACATGACCGTCCGCTTTCTTTACTACAACATTCAATTTTTTACCGATTTTTAAATCCACTTTTGAGACAATTAAAACTTGGTGGATATTCATATCTAAATAATCGATTGCTTCTTTTTGTCTTTCTGTTACTGTCAATTCCAAATGAGCTTGAAGTGATTTTCCAATAACCTTTTCTGCTCTCGCTTCTTCCAAACGTTTTAGTACAATTTCTCTAATTTCTTCAAAAACCTTGAATTTTTCCATTAAAGTTTCATTTTTAAACGAAACTTTTTGAGGCATATCCAATAGATAAACATCTTCCTCTGTTCGATCTGGTAATAACCAATACGCTTCACTAGTTGTATGTGGCAAAATTGGATTCAATAACCTTAGTAATCCAAACAAAATATCAAAGATTGTTGATTGAATCGCACGTCTTTCAAAGTTGTCTTCCTTTTCGATATACAAAATATCTTTTGTGTAATCTAAATAATAAGCACTTAAATCATTAATAATAAATGGCACAACAGTGCGGTATACTTGATCAAATTCATATTTTTCGTAGCTATCAATCACAGTGTTGATTAAATCATGATATTTATGTGTCATCACTCTGTTCAATTGACCGCGCATCGAATAGCTAATATAATCTCTTTCAACATTAAAATCATCAATGTTTCCAAGCATAAAGCGGATTGTGTTTCGAATCTTCCGGTAACTTTCACCGATTTGCTTTAACATTTCTTCACTGATTCTAACATCACTTTGATAATCAACGGTAGCTACCCATAGTCGTAACAAATCTGCACCCTGTGTTTTCATAATTTGTAGTGGATCGATTGTATTGCCCTGTGATTTACTCATCTTATAACCACTGCCATCCAAGACAAATCCATGTGTAACAACCTGTCTGTACGGAGCTTGATTTTTGGCTGCAATTGCTGTTGTGATCGATGAATTGAACCACCCTCTAAACTGATCGGTTCCTTCTAAATATAAATCAGCGGGAAATGGTAGCCCTCTATCTTCTAATACAGAGTAACTTGTTCCTGAATCAAACCAAACGTCCATAATGTCTATTTCTTTTTTAAAAAGACCATTTGGACTGGATGGATGCGTAAATCCTTTTGGCAGTAAATCCTTAGCCTCTAGTTCATACCAAGCATCAGACCCTTCTTTTAAGAAGATTTTTGCAACATGATTGATTAATTTTGGATCCAAAATCGGATCATTGTTTTCGGCATAAAAAATTGGCAGTGGCACACCCCAGGCTCTTTGACGACTAATGACCCAGTCATTTCTATTTTCAATCATTGTCTTCATTCTTGCCTGACTCCAGTTTGGATACCATTTAATTTCATCAATCGCCCTTAATAAATCCTCTTTTAACGGCTTAACATTCGCAAACCATTGTGGTGTAGCTCTAAAAATAACCGGTTTTCTGGTTCGCCAATCATGGGGATAAGAATGCGTAATGGTTGTTTTTTCGATTAAGCAGCCAAGTTTTTCTAAGTCCTCTACGATTAAATCGTTTGCTTTTTCATAAAACTGACCAGCATATTTTCCAGCTTCTTCAGTCATAATACCGCGTTCGTCAACAGGACTTAAAATTGCAAGATTGTAACTTCGACCAACGATATAGTCATCTTCACCATGTCCTGGTGCAGTATGAACCAATCCGGTTCCATCTGTATCCAATACGTGTTCACCTAAAATAATGGGTGAAACGCGATCGTATAATGGATGTTTATATTGAACTTTTTCCAATTCTCGGCCTGGATATGTTTTAATCCTCTTAATGTTCTGCCACTTAAACCTTTCTGCCAAAGCAGGTAAAAGTGATTCCAATAAAAGCATCTTCTTTCCATTGACACTAACTAACAGATATGAGAAATCAGGATGAACAGAAACAGCCAAATTTGCCGGCAGTGTCCACGGAGTAGTCGTCCAGATAAGCAGATTTGCATCTGCTAATTCATCGTTTTGATTGACAATTGGGAAAGTAAAATAAATTGAAGTTGATTGTTTGTCGTGATATTCGATTTCTGCTTCAGCAAGTGCGCTTTCACTTGAGGGTGACCAATAAACCGGCTTTAGTCCACGATAGATCAAGCCTTTTTCAACCATTTTTCCAAACAACTCAATTTGGCGGAAGATAAACTGCTTGTCCAATGTTAAATAAGGATTGTCCCAATCCCCCAATATACCAATTCGTTTAAATTGCTCCTTTTGCTTTTCTACCTGATCTAACGCATAACTTCGACAAATCTTGCGAAACTCACTACTTGTTACCTCTTTACGGTTAACGCCTTTCTTAGTTACTTCATTTTCAATCGGCAACCCATGTGTATCCCAACCAGGAATATAAGGAACATAATGACCTGTCATCGTCTTATATCTCAAGACAAAATCTTTTAATGTCTTCTGGAAAGCATGACCAATATGAATATTGCCGTTTGCATATGGTGGACCATCATGCAAGATAAACGGTGTTTTATCTTTGTTTTTTAATAAAACCTTTTCATACAGTTTCATTTCATCCCATTTTTGCTGAAATTCAAGTTCTCTTTGACCTAAATTCCCTCGCATTGCAAACTCTGTTTTCGGCATTAATAAAGTGTCTTTATAATCCATCTCTCATTCTCCTTGTGTCTATCTAAAATAAAAGCGTCCTTAATAGCTAAGGACGAAAATTTTTCCGCGGTACCACCTTAGTTCTGGACAAATCCAGCACTCGTTTTTTGTAAGCTCAAAGGTGATAAGTAAATTTTGTGTTTGCTGTTAGGCTTCCACCATCCCCAACTCGCTTTGAACCTTAACAAAACAACCTTTTGTCCTTCTCTTTGCTTTATTCAACTATTTCTTTTAGGAAGTCTTCCATTGATCCGTCATCAAATACATCTTTTCGACCAAATAGAAATATTTTTCCTTTAACATTTAGAATTTCACCTTTAATTGCGTAAACTACGCCTGATAAAAAGGAAATCACTTTGTTTGCCTGATCGATGTCTAATAATTCAAAACTTAGGATTAATGGCTTGCCTTCCATCATTTTATCAGCTAAAGACGTTAAATAGCTATCATCGTCAGATTTTAATTCTTCAAAGACAATCAAATCTGAAATTTTCTGCTTTTGTATTTCCTGTTCGACTTTTTTAGCTCTACTGCGACTAAACAATCCCATGACCTACTCCTTTAGCATCTTTCTAAACTTCCGCCCAATTCGCAAAAATGTTGCATTGTACTTTTGGGCTATTTCATAATCATCAGTCATTCCCATTGAGCGGTGTGGCAAGTTGTATTTTGTCGCTAGTTCATCTAGTTTCTTAAAAGCTTGTTCCGTAGCAACCAAATCGTTCTCTTTCCCAATTGTCATCAGACCGATTATGTTTATTTTATCATAGTTTTTAATTTCATTGATAAAATCAGCCAAATTTTCTAAAAGAATCCCGCTTTTTTGTGATTCTTCCGTTAAATTGACTTGAATCAAACAAGAAACTGGCATTTTTGCATATTTTTGAATTGCTAGAGCTAAGCTTATGCGATCTAATGTGTGCAACACATCAATTTCCGGTAAGATTTTTTTGACTTTGTTTGTTTGTATGGTACCAATAAAGTGCCAAGTGATTTCTAAATCACTTAGCTCACTTTTTTTAAGTAGTAAATCCTGAACTCTATTCTCACCAAAATGCGTTACACCTTTATGATACAATTGTCGCATTTCTTCGGGATTAAAATATTTTGATGCACATATTGTAACCTGTTTCATACGTTAAACCGAAAGAGCATAATATCACCGTCTTTTACTAGATACTCTTTTCCTTCCAATCTTGCTTTTCCTTTTTCTTTGGCTAGTTGTGGTGTTTTATATATAACCAAGTCTTCATAGGCTAATGTTTCTGCTTTAATGAACCCTCTTTCAAAGTCACTGTGGATTATTCCTGCACACTCTGGTGCTTTCATTCCTTCGATAAAGGTCCAAGCTCGAACCTCAGGTTCTCCGGCTGTAAAAAATGTTTTTAAACCGATCAACTGATAACTCTTTTCAATAATTTCATTCAAGCCTGATTGTTTTAAACCGTAAGCACTTAGAAACTCTTTTTGTTCCGCCTTTTCTAAATGGGCAATTTCATTTTCCACTTTAGCTGAAATTACGACAACAGAGCGTTTTTCTTTTTTCGCATAAGTTTCTAATGTTTGAAAAATCTTTGTTTCTTTAAAGGTAGAAAGCTCATGATCAGCTACATTTAAAATATACATCATTGGTTTTAATGATAACAAATTAAATGCTTGGATTAATTTTTTCTCTTCCTTTGATAAGCCTAAGTGTTGTGGGCTTTGATCCTGATCCAAAGCATTTTTTATTTTTGTTAAAACTTCAGCTTCTTCCTGTGCCTTTTTCAAATTAGCCTTTAGTTTTTTCTCTAACCGAAGTAATCTTTTATCAATCACCTCTAAATCAGCTAAATATAATTCCAATTCAATTGTTTTAAGATCTCTGACTGGATCAACTGTTCCACTAACGTGTGTAACGTTTTCATCTTTAAAACAACGAACAACTTGGCAAATCGCATCTACTTCACGAATATGTGCCAAAAACTGATTTCCTAAACCTTCTCCCTTTGAGGCACCTTCAACTAACCCGGCAATATCAATAAATTGATAAGATGTCGGCACAACTTTTTTAGGTTTATAGACGCTTTCTAAATAATCTAAACGCTCATCTTCGACAAAAACGATTCCAACATTCGGTTCAATTGTTGCGAATGGATAATTGGCCACTAGGGCTTCTTTTTTTGTAATCGCACTAAAGATCGTAGACTTACCAACATTTGGTAATCCAACAATGCCTGCTTTCAACATGTTTTATACGCATTAAAAAAGGCTTTCGCCTTTTAAAAGTTTCCTTTCTTTGTTAACCAGGACGGTAAAGTTCGTTTGCCATCTGGTTTTTCTTCTTGATTAATATTTTCTAAACCGGTTTTAGTAATTGTTAACTGCTCATCACTTGTTTTTCTAAAAATCTCAGATGCCAAGTTTTCAATTGTTGTATCTTTCGCCTTTAACTCATATCCGGTTGCAATAACGGTGACAACCATCTCATCCTGGAAGTCAGTATTCAATGATGTTCCATAAATAATGTTTAGTTCACGGTCAGTTGCATTTCTAATTTCCTGCAAAGCTTGTTCTGTTTCAAAAAGCGTTAAGTTTGTACTGGAGGTAATATTAACAATCGCATCTGTCGCACCATCAATACTTACTTCGAGTAATTTCGAATGAATTGCCTTTCTGGCAGCTTCAATTGCGCGATCTTCACCTGAAGCAATTCCAATCCCCATTAATGCCGTTCCTTTGTTTTCCATTACCGTTTTTACATCGGCAAAGTCAACGTTAATGATACCAGGCACAGAAATTATTTCTGTAATGCCCTGCACACCTTGTCTTAAAACGTTATCAGACTCTCTAAATGCATCTAACAATTGTGTTTCTGGACCAGAGACAACAAGTAAACGCTCATTTGGAATAACGATTAATGTATCAACGTGCGGTTTTAATTCTTCTAAACCATAAATAGCCGCCTGCATTCTTGCTGGTCCCTCAAAGGCGAATGGTTTAGTTACAATGCCAATGGTTAAACAGCCTAATTCTTTTGCTTTTTTAGCGATTATTGGTGCAGCGCCAGTTCCGGTTCCCCCACCCATACCAGCAGTAATGAAAACCATATCTGCGTCTAATAGAACATCCTCAATCTCTTCAATTGACTCTTCGGCCGCTTTTCTACCAATATCTGCTTTTGCTCCGGCACCTAATCCTCGTGTTAAATGTTTACCTAATTGAACTCTTGTGTCGGCTTTTGATACTTTCAAGACTTGGGCATCGGTATTCATAGCAACAAAAACGACACCACGAACATCGTTTTCAATCATCCGATTGACCGCGTTCCCGCCGCCGCCGCCAACGCCAATAACTTTAATGACTGGTTTTTGGCTAAAAGTGTTTTGGTCACCGAAAATCATAAAATCCCTCCTCTAAAATCATAACTCTATTTTACACTCTTTTTCTTCAAAAACAAACTTTTTTATTTCTTTTTGAAATAATTTGTTTTTTCTTGCATTTCCTTTAAATAATCCAAAAGCCGATCTTCTTTGATCGCTTTTCGTATTTCATTCATTAAATGTTTCAAATATACTAAATTTTGATATGTAATCAAACGCATTCCTAAGATTTCGTTTGCTTTGAACAAATGTCTTAAATAGCTTCTCGTATACTTTGAGACTGGTGTTTGCAAATTGGGATCAAGTTCATTAAAATCATTTTCATAGACCTGATTCTTAATCACTATCTTCCCTTCGGTTGTCAATGCTGTTCCGTGTCTTGCAATTCTAGTTGGCAGTACGCAATCAAACATATCAATACCGTTGATGACATTATAGATTAGATCATCTGGTGCCCCAACACCCATTAAGTATCTTGGTTTATCAAATGGTAAAATCGTGTTCAAATATTTCGTTACATTATACATCTCAATCTTTGTCTCACCTACTGACAGACCACCAATTGAATAACCTGGAAAATCCATTTCGATTAGTTTTTCTGCACAGTATTTTCTCAATTCCAAGTCCAGTCCTCCTTGAACAATACCAAAGAGTGCTTGATCTGTTTTAAGGGCTTTTTGGCCTCTTTTTGCCCATCTTAACGTGCGATTAACACTCGCTTCCATATATTCTCTAGGTGCATATGGTGGTGGACATTCATCAAAACTCATAATGATGTCTGCTCCCAATCTTTCTTGAATCTCAATCGCTTTTTCCGGTGTTAAAAATAAGGGTGATCCGTTTTTATGATGCTTAAAATGAACCCCCTCTTCCGTAATTTTACGCATATCCGTTAGACTGAAAACCTGAAAGCCACCACTATCGGTCAGTAGCGCATGCGGCCATTGCATAAATTTACCAACGCCACCATGTCTTTCAATTATGTCTTCTCCTGGCTGGAGCCATAGATGATAGGTGTTTGCTAAAATGAGTTTTTCTGAAACACGCTCTATTTCTTCAGTAGTTAAGGTTTTAACGGTTGCCTGAGTGCCGACAGGCATAAAAATTGGCGTCTCAAATACACCGTGTGGCGTTGTTAATCTGCCAAGTCTTGCGCCGCTTTGTTTGCAGACATGTAATACTTCAAATGAAATCGCCATCTTATCCTTCCTTCTTCTTGTTATTTGGGTTGTTCTTTGCTAAAATAAGACTGTTCAAGCTGTACCCTAGGAAACCAGCTTCTATAATAAAAACAGGGAGTTTTTTTATGAAAACAATGAATCAAGTTATTTTTGAGTCGCTTCTAGCAACTATTTATGTTGTCTTAATAATTGTTTTTCAATTCTTTAGTTTTGGTGAAATCCAATTTAGAATTGCAGAAGCTTTATTAATCTTTGTTTTTTTTAGTCCCAGACACGCAATCGGTATTTTGATTGGGACGTTTCTCGCCAATCTTTTCTTCAGTCCCTTTGGCATACTGGATGCTGCTTTAGGAACATTGGCAACAGCTCTAGCTATTTTGCTGATGTTGCTTTTTAAAAAGCGAAAATGGATTGCCTTAATCTTTCCGGCAATTACTAACGCAGTAATCATTAGTTTAATGCTGTTTTATTTGAATCAGTTAAGTGGAACTCCCCTTTATCTAGTCTCTATCTCTATTTTCTTAGGTGAGTGTGCCGTTTTGTACGCAATTGGATTGCCATTATATTTTTATTTAACTAAAAATGAATCGTTTATGCAGTTTTATAATGAAAAAGTGAGTTAATCACTTTTTTATTTTTACAATTTAACTTCACGAATACCGCAATGTTCAATAACATCATTAAAATGTGTTAACGTTGAGATAACGATACCATGACAAACAACGATTACCTTTTTATAGTTTTTATACTTCAATAAAGCTAGTTGAACACGCTTTTTTAAAGCCTCATAACTTTCCCAATGGTAAACCGTAGTTGGTTTTCGAACGCCTTTTGATAATAAATACTCACTAAAAATCGCATCAAAATTATCTTCATACCTAAAGGTTGTATCCGGCATCCACTCGTGAATATCATTTTCCACTATTAAGGGTAAATCTAATCTACGGGATATGATCGCTGCTGTCTGTAATGCTCTTGTGTAAGGTGATGAAACAATGACTTCAGCATCTTTTAATAGCGGATCCTTTGTCACATTTAATGCTTGTTCGATCCCAAGATCGGTTAACCTTCTTATTTCATAACCCATTCCATGATAGCCTCGATCAACTACTTCATCAAAACGAGGTTCACCATGTCTAATGAGAATAAATTTAGTTGACATTCACATCATCTCCTTCTTTAGTATTATATCATATTTTAGTTGCACTTGCTTTTAAATATAGTCGGTAAATGGTATAATTTCTATTGCTGACAGCATAATCTTAAGAATAATAGAAAGTGAGTAAAAATATGCTTAAATTAACAGAAAGACGATCAATTCGTCAGTATGATCCAAATGTAAAGATTAGTCGCGAAGAGATGTTGAAAATCTTAAATGATACGATGAGAGCACCTTCTTCAAAAAATATGCAGCCATCTCGTTTTGTGGTTGTTGAGTCGTTTGAGGCAAAAGAAAAGTTAAGACCCTTATTATTTGGCAATCAGATTCAATTGGAAACATCAGCAGCGATGATCATTATTTTCACCGATCTGCATAAATATGATAATGCTGAAAAAATCTTTAATAGGGCCTATGATTTAAACATTATCCCAGCTGATGTAAGAGATCGCCAAATCGAAAGTGTTGTAGAGATCAGAAAGACACTGGTTGTAGATAATTTGGAAAAACCTGGTTTGATCGATGGTGGCCTAATCGCAATGCAATTAATGCATGTCGCAAGAGCATATGGTTATGACACTTGTCCAATCGGTGGATTTAGACATGGCTCTATCGCTGAAGCGTTTGATTTGGATCCGAAAAGATATAAGCCTGTCTTAATCGTTTCAATTGGTAAAAGCGCTGAAGAAGGCTATAAGTCATATCGTTTGGATGCAAGCGAAGTAACATATTTCAAGTAAAAGGGCGTTGCCCTTTTTATTATATATCGTATTGTGCCAAGATTTGTGCCGGTGTTTTTGCAAGTAGTCTTTGAACAGGTAATAATCCAGCAAAAACATTTAGAAGATAGACCAATATAACACCCAATATTATTGTAAATGTATTTATTTCAAATAGGCCAAACATTGAGATTATTCCTTGATTCAATCTTGAAATCATCATATTCGCAATAATCAGGCCTACCAGTGTCGAAAGCGTAGTTAAAACAAAGATTTCAATTAAGAAGGAAACAAAGATTTCCCTTTTTTTAATTCCAAGTGCACGATATACACTTACTTCATAGATTCTGGAAATCAATGATGAACGAATCACAAAATAAAAGCCGATTCCCGAAAAGCCAATCAAAACACCTGATACAGATAAAATACCCGCTAATCTTTGTGCTCTTGTACTTCTTAAATTCTCTAATGCCAATTCATACGGATATCGAACATCATAGTCGTCATTCATTAGTTTTGATTCTAATGCTCGATGGTCTGATGTATAAGCGATGAACCAAATGAAGGAATTCATAATATTGTTAAAATAATTTTCTTCAACAGCCGAAAGGCTCATAAAAGCATATTCGTCATAAATTGTAGTATCATGCAGACCACTGATTTGATAGTTTGGATTGCTTGGATAAGCAACCATGCCAGTCCAGGTTGCTGTTTCACCAAATAATCTTTTATATTCGTTTTCTGAAATAACCATCTGACTATTTGAGCTTGGTTTTGCTCCCGAAACAACCGTAATATAACTATCCGGCAATAGATAAAGCGAATTCATGCTAGATAACTCAATTGAAGTCAAGTTGCTTAAGTAAAAAACCGCTTTACTGGCAAATACTGATCTTCGATTTGCATTATGAATACCAACAATTCTCATTTCTTGACCATAAAGCACAATTACTTCCTGATATAAATTACTGTAGTTTCTAATTCCGTATTCCTGAGCTATTGTTGATTCAAGCACTAAAAGCGCTGTTTGTTTTGAGATGACAATCTCGTTTTGATTTACAGGTAATCGACCATGTATCAAATCGCTATTTTTAAGCTTATCAGAAAGTTCTAGATAGCCATGACTCATTGTTTCAAGCCGACTGCCATCTGGTTGTCTGAAAGTCATTTCCATTAAAGTCCCTGGCAATAATTCCAAGTCACCCTTTGTGTCGTATTCTTGCATAAAACTTGCTAAATTAAATGGATTTTCTTGATCGTCCAATCTTACTTCTAAATATCCTTCACCATATTTTGAAACATCACCTGGTTTTAACAGTACCACAGCGAATAACATAGCTAACGCAAAAGCTAAGACCACTCCTGCAGTGAAAAAACTAAACAGCATTAGTTTTCCTTTTCTACTGGTCTTAAGGACTTTATAAAAAGCCATTTTTAACGATTGCTTTGTTGATGTAATCATTCTAAATTCTTTTTTAATGTTGCTGTGGTCCAAGATAGTTGAATCATAGGTTGTTTCCATTAATTCTTGTTTTGATTTTTGGCGATAGTGTTCGTTTTTAATGACAATACCACTTTGTTCATCAAGAACTATTACTTTTTCTGCACTTGAATCAACATCCAGGTAAAGTGTTTTGTTGCGAAGAATTAAGCGAATTTTAACTGGATCAACTTTTTCATCTTTATCGCCATATAAAGCCATTTCTATATGATTTGATTTATTGTCTTCCCACTTTTTTAAATCCTTTAAATAGATTGCATGATCGTTATCATGGACTAAGTTTTCACTTTGGTCATTGATTTCATCACTAATTATTTTTCCATCACTTAAAGTAATGATACGATCACCATAAACGTTAGCAATATTCTTTTCGTGCGTCACTAAAACGACTAGTTTTGTTTTCGCAATTTCACGAATAATATTCATGATTTCAACCGTATTTCTTGAATCTAAATTACCGGTCGGTTCATCAGCAATAATAATTCTTGGGTTTTTTACTAGTGCTCTGGCAATCGCCACTCTTTGCATCTGACCGCCTGACAACTGTGTTGCCTTCTTCTTTCTAAAAGGATACATTCCAACTGCACGCAAAATATAATGGACACGATTTTGCACTTCAGTTACATCCTTGATTCCGATCATGTTTAAGACAAACGCAATATTATCATAGACAGAGAGTTCAGGTAATAAGTTATAGTTTTGGAAAACATACCCAATCTTTTCATTACGAATTGTATCCCATTTGTGACTTGGATATCCAATAATTTTTTGATCATCAAAATGAATCGTACCTGATTGTATTCTATCTAAGCCACCTAGGACATTAAGCAACGTTGTCTTACCTGAACCAGAGGTACCCAGTAAAACAACCAATCCTTTTTCAGGCAATTCAAAAGTGATGTTGTTTAGAACATGAATTTCGTTTTTGCGCCGACGATTAAAATATTTATGGAGTTGTTCTAATTTAATCATTTTTATTCCTCCCTGCTCATTGTCAGTGACTCAATGACTGAATACTTAAAGATTCGCTTGTTGTATCTTAATCCTAGCCATGCACCGAAGCCAGCAAAGGCGATAATCAGGATTAAATAATCCTGAATCATCATATATCTAATTGAGCTTGCAATATAATCAACATTAAACTGCAATATATATAAAACAATGAACGTCAAAATAAACGCGAATAAAGATTGAATAATCTGTTCAACTACAATTAACCGTGCCAAAATTGTCTGGTTTGTTCCAATTGATCGATAAATTGCGAAGTCTTTCTGTCTTGAACGCATGACGTTTTTAGAAACAGCATGAACCAATGAATATAAAAACAGACCAAAGAATGTCATTAGCATAATCGCCAATAGTGTTTGAAAGAAGACCAAAAACGGACGCATTGGACTAAAGAGACTGGCTGGATAATAAACTCGATACAATGATTGGTCCAAACTCTTAATAAAATTCTCGCCACTTCTAAAATTGGCTACATTAACGGAAATAATGTTTTCGTTTTCATTTACATCCGCTCTTCTTACTAAGTATTCATCATATATTTCATCAATAATTTCAGTCAAAAACTCCGTTGAAATATAACCTGTCAAGCTATTATTTCGATTAATAATTAGGGTTACATCATCAAATTCAGCTTCAAACGGAGCATAGTCAACCTTATGATTATAGAAAACTATATTGACATTGACTTTATATTCAGTGAGATCAAGACCCCCAAAATCCTCAATTGTTCTACCTGTTAAAACATCACTTTTATCGATAATATATAAGTAATTAATGATACCGTCGATATTAAAACTCATCTGAAGACTGTTTAGGTTGAAATTGAAAAATTCTTCTTTGTCTGTTGCTCCCAGCGTAGGTCTTTCGCTCGGATCTTGATTCAAAAATGCATCAGAAAAATAGAGAATTCGGTTATTGTTTTTATGGATCCCTGTAACAATAAACTTTGAATATCCAGATGCATTGGGTTGAGCAGAAAGCAGCGAAAATTGAGCGCTCGGATAAAGATATACTTCATCACCGATTTCAAATCTACCATTATAATCACTAATGATGACCTCATCTTTCGCTATTGGCAATGTTCCAGTAAAATCACTGTTTCTTAATGCTTTTGCTGTATCAGTTCCAACAACCTGATTGTATAAATACGGATCATCTTCTGAAAACAAGCTTAGTTCTTGCGTATTATAAAAATTAGCAGCGTAGCGATAAACTAGGTTTTTATCAACGTATCTGTTCGCCTTAATTGCGTTAAGCTCTGATTCAGTAAAGCTTGTTCCATCCCTTTTTTCAACTAATAGTCTCGTCGCAGGTGTTGATGGGTAAATCGTTGACTGCTGCAGACCAGCCTCTCTAATCGATTGAACTTGATTAGAATAAACAATAATAAAAACACCAGCTACAAGCATTTGCATCATAACGATGAACAGTAACCTTCTTGGTGTTGCTAATAAATTTCTAATTGCAAATCTGAACAATGTGGAAAGACCCATCTTTTTGGGTGTGATCTTTTCAATCTCCACATCTGCCTTAGTCTTCTTTAACTTTTTATCTTCAACAACTTCACCGTCATGCATTTTTATTTTTCTGGTTGCATATTTTTCAACTTGCTCATAGTCATGTGTGACTACAATTACCAGCTTTTCTTTGCTAATCTCGTATAATAAATCAATTACTTGTTTACTTGATTCACTGTCTAAGTTACCCGTTGGTTCATCCGCAACAATGATTGGGCAGTCTTTTGCTAATGCTCTGGCGATAACACAGCGTTGTTTTTGACCACCTGAAAGTTTAGATGCCTTATGATTCTTATGACTGGTCAACCCAACCTGATCAATTAAATGAAGCGCTCTTCCTTTCCGATCCTTTTTAGGATATCCTTGAATTTCCAAGGCTAATAAAACATTTTGCAAAACCGTGTATGAATCAATGATGTTATAGTTTTGAAAAACAAAGCCAACATATGCACCCCGATATTTCTCCCAATCGGAAATAGTAAAATGTGAGGTTTCTTCACCAAATAAGTAGAACTCGCCTTCTTCATATCCATCAAGACCACTAATAACATTCAATAATGTGGATTTACCACTACCTGATTCACCCGTTATGGCAACAAACTCATTTATGTCAAAGGACAAGCTAACCTTTTTCATTCCTACGGAAACTGAATCCTGTGTCTTATAAAATTTTGAAACCTTATCTAATCTTATCATCATTGATCCTCTTAATAATCGCTATTATCTCATCTGTTGTATCTGCAATATAATCTGGGCATGCAGTCTTTAGGACCGATCTATCTCTAAAACCCCAAGTAACTGCAATTGATGCAACTCCTGTGTTTTTTGCCGTTTTAACATCTACTTCAGAATCGCCAATATAGATTACTTCTTCTTTTGTTATCTTAAATTTTTCAAAGCCGTATATTAACATGTCAGGTGCAGGCTTGATTGGTACACCTTCTCGCTCACCAATTGCAAGATCAAACAATGATTCAAACGTTTCTTCATTTAGTTTTTCAACTAAATGCTGGTATTTATTTGAAACAACAGCTAATAAATATCCCTGTCTTTTTAATATCTTCAATAAGTCAATAATGTTTAAGTATGGTTTTGTATTAACATTACAATTATGATCATAAAAGCTTTGATATGTGCTTAGCACTTGAATTATCTGCTCATCACTTAAGTGTGCAGGTGCCGCCTGTTTGATCAGATTTTTTGCCCCACTACCTAGCATTAAGCGAATATCTTTTTCAGCCTGCAATGGATAACCAAATTTGCTAAGTGCATAATTAACGCTGTTACTAATATCTGATAATGTATCCAAAATCGTTCCATCCATGTCAAAAAATATGGCCCTAATCATTTTCATCATTCTCCTTGTTGTCGTTTAAAAACTGGTTTAATTCTTCTTCTAAGGTGTTGTTCTTATATAGTAAATCATTTAACAACTTAAGTGTTTTAACATGCTGATATAGATTTCTTTTTAGCAAAAATGATTTAGGATATGTGTTCTTTGTGTTACGCATTGAAAATAGTCCTTCATCTGTTACGATGTCTAACAATTTATTGTCAATAGAATATGTTTTTTCGCTACTCAACAAATGTGTTCCAAAGTAAAAATCATTTTCTATCGGTAAATCAAACAATTCAATAATCGTACGATAAATATCCACTTGACCTCTGACTAAAGGCTGAATGCCTTTTATCAAACCATTATAAAGACCATCTTCATTATTTCCAATTGTTTCACCAGGAACATACAATAAAGCAGCAACCTTTAACAAATGAATTCTTTCCTCTTCATTGCTCATCTTTGTCTCCCGACCAAAAAGAGTATTTAAATCACCATTTTTTAATCCAGATCCATGATCACCATAAAATAGATAAACCGTATTTTTTGCAGTTATATTATTGCCGTCTTTATCAATAAAGAAACGTTTAAATATTTCATCGTAATAGTTTGTAAAGTTTAAATATTTTTGTGTAATATTTTTAATCAGTTTTTTTGGTTTAAATAACTGTCTGTCTGGTTCTGGATTAAACTCATATGGTATATGTGGCATCATTGTAATTGGAAAATACATAAACGGCTTCTTTTCTTTGTTTGCCATCTTTGCAACAATACTTGCTAATTGTAAATCACTAATCCAGGGACTTATATGCTTTTTGTTTGGTTCGTATTCATATTCATACAAAGGGAAGGTTGAAAGTCTTTTTGACAAGATTTTTTCTTCAATATCTTCCAATGCCAGAAAATGATTAAACCCAATAATATCTTTATAGGCGTTTTTTCGATTATAAAAGGCACCGCTATCGCCATGAATTGCTTTGGTCACATAATCATACTTAGAAAAATATTTTGGCAGTGAGGTAAGTGGCGTGATGGAACGATATTCTTTTTTCGACAATTGATAGTGGTTCCAGTAGAGATTACTTATCCCACTTGGATAAAGCCCTGTCAAGGCAGATATTTCCGCATCAGCGCTTACACCTATGCCAACTGATGTGTAAAATGAGGTAAATTGAACACTTTCTTTCAATAAACTATTTAAAAAGGGCATGTGTTCCTGCAATTCTTTCAACTCAAGCAAAAATTGATTGATTGACTCTACTTGAACTAGAATTAGATTTCGACCTTTTAACAAGCCTGTCAATGAATCCTTCTTTAGAAGTGATTCGTCAATCTTTATTTTTGGATGAACCTGATCCTTTTTAAGAACTCGGCCATATTGTCTTTGGTTAATAATGTTGGGATAATAGTCTTTGTTTTTATTGATTTCGTCATATGTTTCAAATAACTGTGTTTGCGTTGAAATGTGTAGTATCTTTTCTATTCGCGTATTATGATGAATCCCCAATAAATGACTTAAATAATATGGATATACACCAAGTGTTTGAATTGCAAACGTGCTTTTGACAGATTCGATTGGCAAAGTATACGAAAACATCTTATCAAAAAAGAGTCCTTGTAGTAATAGAACAACCAAAGATACAATCGCTATGACTAAATAGATTGGACTTGAAAAATAAATGTCTGTTTGTAAAAAAATCTCTTGCTTAGCGGAAAAAAACAAAATTGCCAATACGATCGTTGGCATAAAAATAACGATTCGAAAATACAAAATTAATTCGCCCAATATTTCTCTGAACATCCCTTTGCTGATGCCTTGAGTTGGATTTTTAAAAATATCAATACCAGCTTTTGAGAACGCCGTTCCATAAAAAAGATTAAAAACACTTAAAGCAAGAACAAAAATGTTCAGCAAGAAAGTTAGTATAAGCAAGTAAAGCATAGTTGAATAGGCATTATTGATTAAAATAATACCTGGTAGTGTAAACAGTATTAAGATACTCACATTGCCGATTAAAGCGTTAAAAACACCCGAAAAAGTGTGCTTGAATGGAGCAATATAACGGTTAAGTCGTTGATGCGTCAGTAAATAAGTATTAACGGTATTCAAAGCAATATATAAGATGATGTAAATTATTAAATATACCTTCTCTGTCATAAATACCCCTACTTCGTTTTTATAATAACATTATACATTATTCGAATCAAAAAAGCGATTTCTAAATCGCTTTTAAAGCTACCAATGATTGCTATTTTTGATCGGTTTTATTTTTTCTTATAAGTGATAAAAGAATTGCTGCTTGGCATTAGACGCTTTCAATTATATATTTACGTCTTCTGTCATATTCGTCTCTTGAGATTAGTCCACGGTCATATAAACTTTCAAGTTCATTTAGCTTTCTTTCCAAGGAAACGCCTGAATTATCATTTCGTTCTAAGTCAGATAATCCGATAAGAGCCAAAACACCACCGATTGTTGCTGTAAAGATTAAGTAAATTGACCATCCACGAGCTGCACTTGGTTCTAACACACCAGATTCTACGTCTGCTAATTTCTTTGCTGCAATAAAATTCAAAATTCCAAATGGAATACCAAAAATACTTATACATAAAATAATACCCGATACAATTGCAAAAATTCGACTTGCTAGAATCATTATAAAACCTCCTTCTATTCCTTGAATCTATTATACAATAAATTCTATGAATAATCTTTAATTATTCAAAAGTATCAATGTGCAATTATAAAGTTCTTTTTTTCGTAAAATTAGCACTCGACACTTGACAGTGCCAAATAGTTATGTTATAATTGAAGTGTCCTTAAAAAGGACAATCAATCTAGAAGGAGTGGTTTATATGTTCAATCTAATTAAAAGAGAGAACGGATTATTCGATAACTTTTTTGATGACATGTTTAGCTTTAACAATACTGTCATGAAAACCGACATCCAAGAAAACGATTCTGAATATCTTTTCAAAATTGATCTACCCGGATATGACAAAAAAGATCTGAAAATTAACCTAGACAATGGATACTTAACGGTTTCTGCCGAAAGAAAAGCGGAGAAAGAGGAAAAACGTGAAAGATTCATTCGAAAAGAAAGATATGAAGGAAGCACTAGTAGAAACTTTTATGTGGGACACATTTCATTGGACAGTCTAAAAGCAAGTTATCAAGACGGGATCTTAATGATCACTGTTCCGAAGACAAAGAATAATGAAGTTAAATACTTAGAAATCGAATAATTCAACCCAAAAGGAACTGTGAAAAAATGAAATATTTCAATTCTTCGCAGTTCCTTTGTTTTAGGTATGTTAGTTTTTCGTTTAGAAATCCATTCTTTTTTTATTGATGCTTTATATCAAATACACACTATTCACTCTTTTTTAAGATATCGAAAATAAACATAGAGAATATTAATTGTCATTATCCCTAAAGCCAAAGCACCAACAAGGTATAACTCCGTCTTTAATCCTGGCAGTAAAGTATCATGATAGCCAATAATGAATAATGCTATTCCAAAGATAAATGCAACAACACTGTTGATTACAAGCTTGAAAATTGTGACTCTTCTCAATCTTTTTTGCCGTGTATTCATATTCCCTCCGTGGTCTAGAATTGTCGTCTATATGAAACAATTATATCATATGCTTTTTGATAAACGGCTCTCATTCTTTCTTCATTAGTTACCTTTGCCATATCTTCTAATAAAAACCATTTTACACCGCTGTTTTCTAAATTATTAACGATTAACGGTTCATTTTCATCAGCTATCAATAAATACGTCAAGTTTAAGTGTAGGTGATCAGGGACATATTTATTATTCTTGATGTGATTGTCGACATGAATGACATCAATCATGATCGGTTCCTTAAGAAAGGGATGTACTTTTGTTAAACCGGTTTCCTCATTTGTTTCTTGGATTGCTACCTTTAAGCAATCCGGTTCGTTATCATTATGGCCACCAATCCAAGCCCATGATTCATAAATCAGGTGATATGCAAAAACAACTCTTGTCATTTCTTTGTTAACAATAAATGCAGAAGTTGTTAAATGGGCGATCAGATTATCTCTTGATAAAACATCAGTATTTTTATTAATAAAGCTTAAGATAGCCTCTTTATCTACTACTTCCTGTTCGTTTTTGGGAATATACTTTTCAATTACACTTCGGTACATACAATAGCTCCTTCTTTTTTTAGTGTTCAACTGACAAGGATAGGTTTATAGAGTAAGTAAATCTATACTTTAAGAGGGAGTTCACAAAAGTGATGAACCTCTTTTTTAGTCCATAATACTGTGCTCCTTATTGAATAAGAACATAATTTTAAATTCTATATCTTTGAAAATTTCTAAAACCAAAGGCGATCCGTTTAATCACTTTACTAAAACTTCCTTTATGTTTTTACTAGACATTTCAATGAGAATACTAAATCCGCCAAACTCCATGCTAAATCTATATTCAAGTTCAACATCTAATAATAATGAGTTTTTTGTCTTTTTAAAGCTTACTTCTTTAAGTTCTACCTCTTGACTTTTGGCAATATTGACTATGACCCTTCTCTAAAACCTGCGTGATTGCTGCTAGTTTGGTCTCTCTGGTATATTCTCCTAAATTTTCACGTTCTAAAAAAACTTTTTCACCATGTATCTGATATAAGGATATAAAATATTTGATGTTCTTTAGATTCAAATCGTATGCTTCTGATAACTCTCTTAATGTAATTCCTTGATTTAAATGTTTCTTTGCTATGTCTAACTTTTGCTCATTATTCACTTTCATATAAATAAAACCCCCAAGCTTATCTTTATCATACTGTTTAAGTACTAAAAGTTCAACTTTTGGGGGTAAGATCACTAACTATGGTGGAGATGAGGGGAATTGAACCCCTGTGCAAAACACTTCGTACTTGACTTTCTACATGTTTAGTTTGTTTATAATTTCATTAATCAACCGAAACAAACAAATGGCTAATAAACTATCCTAAGTGATTCGTTTATCTTTTTAGGAAAAAAGATAAATATAACTTACTAAGTTTGGCCGCATCAAAGACGTAAGTGATCTTAGAGTTGGCTCGCACCTTTTCTTAGGCAGCGAATTGTAAATTTTGGTTTCCGGTTAATTTATAACCTCGGCTTTTTTACTTGAGCAACCAAGACATGCTTATCTTGCACTCCATGCCCTGACGAATCCAGAACATCCCCAGCACACATATCTTACATCAAAGATAAAAAAATGTAAAGTTTTAAGTTAAAAAATACACATTTGACTTAACCTTCAACTTGTGAAATAATAGACTTAAGAAAAAAGCGAAGGAGCAATAAAATGTCAAAAATAAAAACAATCAAAATTGGTGATTATGCATCTGATACCAAGCTTATTAAAGACGAAGATGTAAAAATGTTTGCCCATATTACTGGTGATTTAAATCCGATTCATTTAGATGATGATTTTGCCAAAAAATCCATTTTCAAGCAAAAAATTGCTCACGGAGCTTTTGTTTCTGCCTTTTTTTCGAACATTTTAGGCACTAAACTTCCTGGTGAAGGAACGATTTATTTGCAGCAGGATTCAAAGTTTATACGACCTGTTTATATTAATGATACTATTACACTAACTGTAGCAGTTGAAGAAATTTTCTTAGAAAAATCACGTGTAAAGCTTTCAACTACTGCCACTAACCAAAATGGTGAAGTTGTTATTCAGGGACACGCACTAGTCAAGATACCTGATTAAACTGGTTTATTTCAGTTTGAAGATCAGCCAGAAACTCCTCGACATGAATTCCATCAACAAAAGCATGGTTAACTACTAAATTAAATGGTATAACTAATTTTTGCTCTATTTCCTTAAATTGACCCCACCCCATTTTTGGTATGGCGTCTTTTTTATTGACATTCATTACCTGCGTTGCGGCTGTAAAAAAGACAGTTGGCATGGTTGAAAAGTAAATTACATCATTTCTATTTTCCTCTTCTACATTTAAAAACCGACTTCCTTGTCTAATTGATTTATCTTTTCCTGTATTGACAAAATTCTTTAGATCTTCTTGATATAAATTAAAGACATATTTAAACAGCTTTGTATTTTCGATTCGATCCGTAAAGGATGCATGTATCACATCATAATAAACGACACCATCGTTTTCAATTCGATACTTAAAGTTTTGCTGCCGGTTAACTACCTTTAAGACAGTATGCATAAATGTATGATAAAAAGATAATTTTTCCTTTTTTACATAATCATAAAGCGGTTTTACTTCTAAATTTAGCTGGACACTATACTGAGGAATATCCAATTGCATAAAAAACTGATAATAATCTTTTCGTTCCCAGGTATTTAGATCAATTATTTTTTTCATGATTACTCCAATTCATTTTTTTCTTTATTTTCAATATAAAAAATAAAACAATAAGCAAATCCGCTGAACCACCAAAGCTTAAATTTCGATATATTGCATATTTAGTAAATTCAACTCGTTCAAACTCACGTTTAGCATCAACATTTTTTAACATTTGTTTGTATACATAATAGTTGTTTAACGATCCTGCTCTTTTAAAAAAGACAGAATCTTCGGAGTTCAAGATTAGTTCTTTTAAAATTACGTATTTATCATTAAGACTAAGTTCTTTATCAATGTAATGTAAACAGACACCATAGACTGTACTTAAACCACTTTGAACTTCACCTAAAACACCTTTAAAGTTGTGTTCTGCTCTAGCAAGATAACCAAATGTTTTCGGATCTGCTCTTGAATTTAGAACATCTTTGGCAATTGTTTTAACGTTTGCAAAAATATCTTCAAAACCGTTTAAGTTTCTAAATGCGTACCCCACACTCATTAAGACAATTCCAAAAACAAAAATCAAACCTTTGTAGCAGTTAACGCCATTAGTAACTGCAAACATTTTTTGCTCTGCTTCAATACCAATTGGTCTGGATTCTTTTAAAATAGTCTTTAAATCTTTCGCTTTATAACCTAATTCAAAAGCTTTAACTAAATAAGGAACAATTGCATTTTTAGCTTTTAGCATTAAATGATAGTCCATATCCTGATGGGAGCCACTACTTGTTTTAGTCACCAAGCCAAACTTATCTTCAAGTTCTAATTCTTCAATAATTGCTGCATCAATCAATGCTTCCATTTCCTTTAATAAATGCTTTTTAAGCTCATATCTAAGAACTGTCAATAATTCTTCAGTCGAATGACGCTTTAATCGCGAGCAAACAGCTACTTCATCGCCACAAATAATACATTTTCTTCTCTCTTTTCGACTAGTGGAAGTATTTTTGTTTTCATAAACATCGAGGTCAATATAGCGGCCAAGTGCATTCTCATTTTCAATTTTCATCAATAATTCTTTTAGCTGCTTTTCATTGGTTCCGATTAGATAAGCCGGTCCATCTTTTCCTTGATAAAAAAAAGTGTCACCTTTTACTGATTTTGCAACTAAAGACAAAAAATGGTTTGTTAAATAATAACTTTCAAACAAACATTTGTCATTCCCCATAATGTTAGCATGAATGCTAATAACGCTTGGATATTTTTCCAATAACTTATTTACCTTGACTTGTCTATTTTCACGATCAAGTAAAATCTCATTTTGCATTATTCTCACCATATTTTGAGAGCAAATAATGGTAGCTTGCAAGTGGGACTATTTTCTTCAATTCAGCAAAGTTTTTTTCCTGTGCATATTTTCTGGCCAATGATGCACTAATTGGCTCATTATTGTACTTAAGTCTTTTAACAATTTCAACTCTATTACCAAATGCTTTCAGTAAAGTCTCATTATATTTGTCTGTCATCATATCAATTGTCTCTTCACCAACATACCGTTTTTCAATCTTAAACCGATCAAAAAAATATTTCTTAAAAATTAGCGTGTCAAGTTCCATAAAAATCATTGATTTTTCACTCGTTTCTTTGATGAAATAAGTTGGGAAAGTCGCTTGTGAAATGATATATTTCGTTGAAGGTATGACTAGAACATTTTTCAAATCATTTGTAGTCTGTTTAACAATTGTCAAACGCACGTCAAATGGCACTGTTGAGCGATCTTCTTCGACTAAGAACACAACAACTTCTGCATGTCTTTTCGCTGCATACTCAATCAAGTACAAATGTCCATTAGTCATTGGATTACAGTTCATGACAATCGCTGCTTTTGACTTATTGCTTAATCTGTACTCTTTACTTATTTTATCAAGCGTTTGATTAATGTCATTCTCATTATTTTCTAACAACGCTACTTTATCTGTTTTCGCAATTAGACTAAAACCAAAATCAGTAAAATACTTTACTTGTTCTGGTTTTGTATATAAGAAGTACTTATCGATATTTTGTTTAAACAAATATGTCTTAATCTGGGTGATCAATTTAGCTGTTAAATTTTCACCTTGATATTTCTCGTTAATCGCTACCATCTTAATAATGTTATTATCGAGTGAGGCAGTTGCGATTGCTTCACCATTTGAAAAAATTGCAAAAACATCCGTTACGTTTTCTTCATAACCCAAGTTGTTTGCAATGATTAGCTTTTTACATGCCGCAAATTCAGTTGGTAAAGAACATTTCTGAACAAAATACATAAAACTCACTTCACTTGATATAAATAATCAATAACACTTCCATCACGATAACGGACATAGCCGATTATTTTATCTTTATTAACAACATCTTTCGGTTTACCGCAGATAGCTTCCGCTTTATGATATAAATCTTCAATTGAAACAATCTTCAATTTTGAGTTTTTAAGTCGTTCAAGCAAATCCATTCTTCTTGGATTAATCGCAATTCCTCTTTCAGTGACAACACAATCAATTGATTCACCAGGGGTTGTAATCGTTGTTACCTGCTTCTTAATGATTGCTGTTCTTGATTTCATCAGATTTGTTGTAATAATCGTTAGTTTAGCTCCATACGCAGTATCTGAATGACCGCCTGAACCACCAATTATTGCTTGATTTGAATCAGTTATAACATTCGTATTGAAATCTAAATCAACCTCGGTTGCACCAAGGATGACGATATCCAAATCATTGATAATGACACCTTCATGGTATGGATTTCCATATAATGATGCACTCATTTGTAAATGATTCTTATTTTTACTGTATGACTTAACTGCTTCTAGATCAAAACATTGGACATCATAAAGTCGTTCAAACAAACCTTTTTCCAACATTTTAACTAAAAAATTAGTAATCCCACCTGATGCAAACGATCCCCTAATGTTCTCATTAAGCATTTCCTTTTCAACATCAAGCGCAACCGCTAAACTAGTTCCGCCAGCGCCTGTTTGAAAGCTCATTCCAGGTTTAATCATTCCCAATTCTTTAATCAACGTTGCTGTATCTCTTGCGATCTTTAATTGAATTGGATCTTTTGTTGGTTTTGTTGTCCCTGATAGGATCCCATTTGGATCCCCAATTTTATCAACGACTAAACAATAATCGATATATTTTGCATCAATTTCCTTAAAATCAACTTTCTCAACTAAATTGTCAGTAACGACAACTTTTTGTTTAGCATACTGCATATCAGCAATCGCATAACCTAAAGCGCCACAGGCACTTTTACCTTCAATACCATTGCCATTGCCTAATCGATCTGCTGTTGGTGTCGCGATAAACGCGACATCTATTGCTAATTCACCAGCCTCGATTGCTCTTGCTCTTCCACCATGAGTGTCCATAATCAAACCGTTTTTTAATTTCCCTGCTCCAATTGCTTTGGCCACAGGACCGTTTAAATAATTGGTAATTACTTTAACAATTTGTCCGTTTTCGATTAATTCAACCATCGGTTCATGAATCGGAAAAATAGCGCTTGGCGCTAAAGTGATTTCCTTTAAGCCTCTTCTTTTGATTTCTTCTAAGACCATATTCAAAACGCCATCACCATTTCTTAAATGATGGTGAAATGATAAAGTCATTCCGTCTTTGATCGGAATTGAATCAAAAATTGAACTTATCTTATCAACTACTTTATCCGTCTTTTTTGTTAATACTTCCTTAATCAATTTTCGTTTTTCAGTTTTATATGTATCTGTGCCCGAAAAGAGCTTAATTGGCTTATTCATCAGCAATCAACTTCCATTTCCTGGCAAGCATTAATGTCTTTCTTGCACGATCCAAAATTGGTTTGTCCACCATTTTACCATCGACTGAGAACACTCCTTTATTAACTGCCTTTTCTTTTAATAGAATACGTTGTGCTCTCTCAATTTCATCTAATGAAGGTGAAAGGACTTGATTGATCTGCAGAACTTGATTTGGATGAATACACGCTTTAGCATTCATGCCAATTGTTTTCGCAAATTTTGTGTCTTCAATCAAACCAAACTCATCTGCTGTATCAATAAAGGGCGTATCAATTGCATCATAGCCCCTACTTTTAGCCGCTAAAACAACCATGCTTCTTGCAACAAAGATTTCAGTACCATCTTTTGTACGCCGAACACCTAAGTCAGACGCTAAATCTTCTGCTCCCAGCAATAAACCATTAACTCGTTTTTGCATGCTGATTTCCTTAATATTCAAAACAGCTTCTGCAGATTCAATAATTGGAATAAAACCTAAATCTTTATTGGCGTGATACTCTTTAATCCAATCGTCCAAGAAGATCAAATCATTAACGGTCGCTTTAGGAACCATAATCGTATTTATCCTTAACTCCTTCAAACTTTCCAGATCATCTAAAAAATAAGGTGAATCAAGTCCATTAATACGAACTATCACTTCAATGTTATCCAGAGGATAACGTGTTAAAAAACGATTTAAGAGGATTCTGGCTGCATCTTTCTCTTCAACTGAAATAGCATCCTCTAAATCGAAAATAACAGCGTCAGCACCAAAAACATCAGCATTCTGCAACATTGCTGGTGAAGATGCAGGAATAAATAATAGACTTCTACGCATCTAGATCACCCAACCTTTTGACTGCCGTAATTAAACGTGCTTCAATCGTATAATCTAAGGCACCCTTATCTTCGCAACGGACATATAAAGTTTTAATGTTCAATGATTCCAATGTTGTTTTAATGACTTGCTCAATCTGCTCTCCAAATTGTTTTTTGACAATGCTTTCGATTTCAATTGTCAATTTATTGCTTTTTTCAACTGTTATTAAACAATCATTGGATTCTAATGTTCCTGAAAATGCTCTAATAAACCTCACCTATTTTCTTCTATTACTTAATGCGATAACACGATTCATATCATTTTTAACAATCATAAAGCCTTCATCAACACCCATGCCTGGTTTTGCCAAACAAACATCAGCTTGACAAGCAATTGCGACATTTGTTGTTGCAACAGCTGAAATGTTGGTTTCATTACATGTTCCACCGACATATGCACCAATTTTATTTTCTTTGCAATAAAGAATTGCCAATGCCGTATTATGAACACTACCTAAATCCGGTGTTTTAATTTGCAGCATATGCCCCGCCTTATTATCCGCAAAATATTTAATGTCATCAAGCGTATTGCACCACTCATCCGCCACTATCTCCAGTTTACTGCCCTTTTCTTCTAACATTTTGCAAATATCACGAAGGGCAATCATTGTATCTTCTCTGTTGCCGGCATCAATTGGTCCTTCAATTCGAATTTGCAGCGGTTTGGCCATTTCTTCTAAACTAATCAGATAGTCTACTACTTTTTCAATGTTGTTATTAAAAGCAATACCAATTGTTCCATAAACGTCAATATGAATAATTGGATTATAACTATCTTTTGCGCGTCTAGTTATAATTCTGTTGCTTAACCATTTGATGTATTCAGCCAGCAACTCACCTTTTTTACCTAACTTTGTTTCAACATTATTGATTAATGCATGGGGTAGTGAGTCAGCTTCCTTAATGATCATTTTGTCAATATTTGAATAACGATCATCTCCTGATTGAGAAAAGATCGGAACAACTTCTAATCTATCTAAAGCAGCATTGTATTCATCTCTAATTACTTCTGCCATTGTTTTTTGATTGGCAATTGCAACCGCATGCAACAAAGCCTGACTAATTCCATAACGAATTGCTGTATGTGCTCGTTTACCTTCAATTTTGATTTCTTCATATTTAATTGCTAATGGTCTAAATTCTCTTATGTCTTCACCAATCAGCAAAGGGACAAAATGTTTTTCAAGATAAGTGATGTACTGATCGGCTAAAAAGAGTGGGTCTCTTCCGCCTGCACCCGAATACTGAACCGCTGCACAGTCGCCTTGAGCGATTGCTCCGTTTTCTAAAACAAGTTGAATTGAAACTGCCTCGCCAGGAATTCTGATTTGATCAAATCCTGCTGTTTGTGGTTCTCCTAAATAAAAGAAGCCATCTTGTTTTGCATCTGCTTTTATCGCTTTTTGATCATCAAAATAAAACCCTGTCCATGATCTACTAAGTACTACATCAATAATTTTCATCCTATTTATTCTCCTCGCTCAGCCAAGGTCTTCCAATCAATGTGCCCATACTTACACCATAGACATCGTCTACACTCATTTGGAAACTAATCGGTCTACCCTCTGATTTTGCTCTTTCTTCAAGTTTATTTAAATGAAATGCTTTTGTTTCTTCGTCCATTGCTAAATTTCCAAACTCTAAAATTCGAATACAACCTTCGTTATCACGAGCGGGTAGAATCTTATTTGCAGTATGCTTACTAGGAGCAAACGGAATATCAATTGCACCAACTTCAAATGCTCTGACAATACCAACTGCCAAATCTTGATCGCCCAGACGTAAAATTTCGTTCATTAATGATGTAACCTCACGTCTAATCTGATTTTCCTCTTCTGTTAACTTTGGTGAATCAGGAAATTTTTGATCCTGTAATAAATTTACAACTATATTTGAAGTTCTAATACCGACTGCGTTTATTTCTTTTGTTGGAACACCAATTGATTCATACGGTGTTTTTGTAATCATTTTTGTTGCTCCCGAAAGGGCTGCAACGGTCGATGCCATTGCAATTAGTCCAGAAGCTCTCGCCTCATCAGCTGGAAATCCTCCCATCCACTGATGGAAAACAGTTGTAATAATCATATCTTCATAACCGTATTTTTCCATATACTCTTCGGTTAATCTTTGTAACATTCTTATTGCTGCAACATCTTGGACAACATTGCCACATTGTCCATAACCCACTGTAATATTTTTTACGCCTTGTTCTGCTGCTAACAAAGCTTCAACAATTCCAATTGTTAACGCAACGGAAGGTGGAACAAGTGTTCCTGTTAGTGGTCCAAAGGGTTCACGATTAATTGTAATACCGTGTTCTTCATAATAACCAACTAAGCGGTCACAGTACTGCCAGTAAAAAATTGAGTCCCTCAGGGAAATATCTTTGGCATAAGGAATATTATAGCTTATACCACCACCTTCATTTGAGGTCCAACCAGCTGCTAAAACAATCTCTGATAACAATCTTGCATCCGGTGTTCCATGTCTTACCTGAAGTGGCAAGTTAACTGAATCTAATACTTGACGACATCCTTGAACACCATGGTTAACAGCTGGAAAACCATTTAATAATGATCGT